>ERZ773087.307-NODE-307-length-38497-cov-37.300088_pt1 | contig 38497 bp, 50 predicted proteins | sample MGYA00511375_ERZ773087 | MGnify/ENA primary metagenome ERZ773087 (study PRJEB29015, sample SAMEA2737995) | human oral metagenome | biome: human oral; feature: human-associated habitat; material: dental | place: China | collected 2063 ...
TATCTGCCTAGTCTGATTTCGATTTTCATTGAGTACCCTTTATTTAATGAAATCCTAAACTTTTCTTTTTCATAATAATCTCCCTTAACTCCACCCAATCAGGTGGAGTTTTTTAGCTCTATTTCAGGCTTTTCGGAAGTTTTCTAAATATCATTTTTCGATATTTTTCGATATTTTTCGGATTTTGGTCGGGGAATTGGCGGGGACTTTTTGAGATTTTGGCGGGGATTTTTTAGCGAATATGACTAAGAAATAGGTCTGTTGTCGCTTCAGCAAGTTCGTCCTCAACTTGGTTATAACGATCGGTCATATAGACTTTTGTATGGCCCAGCGCCTGACTTAATTGCTCAAGCGGAACCCCTGCAATAATGCTTTGAGTCGTGAAGAAGTGACGCATCATGTGAGGTGTTACATGCAATCCTGTTGCTTCATTCACTAGATTGAAGTTTCTATTTAGCTGGTTTGGATTGATGAGACCACCTTTCTCGTTGATAGTTATATAATCCTTGTGCTGTTCCTTGATAATCCCTAACTTTCGCTTAATCTTAGAAGCTTCAGCTATCAGATAATAGATAAGGTCCGTTCCGATATCATCAAGGCAGACATATCGCTCTGAATCTTTCGTTTTAAGCCCTCCTTTCCCTTTTAAGGTCTGGTTGCTTCGACTGTCTCTAAGATGCAGTATAGCCCGTCCGCTATCGTTCTGAGTGACATCCATTGGGCGCAATCCAAAGACTTCTCCTCTTCTTAATCCAAAAATAGTAAGATAGGTTAGAGCGTAGAATTGTTTTGGCATAATCTCTTCTGCCTTAGCTATCCAGGTCTTGAACTCTTTGAGAGTCACTTTCTTGTTAGCAGCAGGGATATCACTCTGGCCGATGAAAACACCTTTCAAGCGATTTGAGAGCAGATTCCCATTTTTTACGGCATCATTCAGCAATGCCATGAAGCTGGAGTTGAGAGTTTGAACAGTGTATCTGGTATGGTTCTGCAACTTTTCAGCGATAAAGAGTTCATACTCATTTCTATCCAGGTTTTTAAGCAGGACAGAACCAAACTTTGATTTGATATGGTTCTTATAGAGGTTATCATTGAGGTAGTAGGAAGTGTCATTCCAGCGCCCTGTTGACAATCTCTTTTCAGAATAGATATCCCAATACTGATCAAGCGTTAGATTCGTATTGATACCTAATTCTTGTTCTTGGATTTGTTGCTCAAGCTCTACCAAGGCTGCACGAGCTTGAGGGAGAGTTGTGAAACCACTTTTACTTTTTTCTCTTTTTTTACCTCGGAAGAAAAAAGAACGTCTAACATAATAACGCTTGCCTTTAGCAGTCTCATAGTAATAGATATTTGGGTATTTTGTTTTATTATATTTCATTGTATTCTCCTTGTTTATCGGCTTCTGGACAAGGTCTAAACATTGAGAATATTGACATCACCCCTTTCATGGTGTAAAATAGGATATAGAAAAGAGGCCTTTTTAATGGCTGATTTTTATACAGGTTGAGCTTCACAATCAAACTTTGGCGAGGGCGATTGTGGGGCTTTTTTTATTCTACGATGATTTCGCCAACAGGAATAATATCTTTCTGTTTTGAAGATTTAGCGATTAGGTCGTATTGGTCAGCAGATTTCTCGTAACCGAGGGAAAGAGTAGCATTCTCGTCGGGTAGCTTTTTAGCAAATTCAGAAATAGACATACGAAGCAAAGTGATTGCATTTTTCTGGTCAGTAGTAGCGGAATTTGACTGGACTGCACCTAGAGCTTCTTTGGCCTTATCTTTAGCCGTTCCAGTTATCAAAATCATGATAGTATCATGTGGTTCAGAGGAGGTTGAATCGGTTACATTATTTTGAATTTTTACGCTTATTGCTCCAGTTGATTCAGGATCTAATTTTGATTTGATTTCAGAGATTAACTCATCATATTTACTGTTATCTACTTTAGTTTTTGTATCTGTTGAAGTAGTGTTTTTTTGCTCCGTTTTAGGTTGCTCAGTATTATCTTTTGAAGTTGACTGATTATTAGAACATGCTACTAAAACAGTAGCAGAAAGTAAGATAGTTGTTGTAGTTAGTAGTTTTTTCATGTTTTTTCTCCTTTTAATTTTCAATTGGCATGAAGTTTCCGACTATTTTTCCAATGATTCTTGGATCTTCGTCATACGGTGCGAATTTATCTTTATATTTGTTATTGATAGAGACGAGTCTGAGACCGTCTTTTTCTTTATAGACTTTCTTGATATAAGTTTGACCATCCCAATCAACTGCATAAATGGCACCATCGTAGTCAAAACCTGTTTCTTTGATGAGAACGATCTCTCCATTCATGTACTTAGGCTCCATGGAATCTCCGAAAACCCAAGAAGCAAAATCGTGGTCTAGGTCTTTGTCATAAAAAACAGTGTCATAGTTCCCATCGTTGAAGTATGAAAATCCAGTACCAGCTGAAAGTTTTTCAAAAACACGATATTCAAAAAGCTTTTCCTCAATCATAATCACTTTATTATTCTGCTCTTTTAATTGTTCATTAGCATAGTTCAGAATTTTTTGTTTTCTTGGAGTTGACAACTTTACAACTTTTTCAGTAATTTTTTGGACAAGAGGGGAAGTAGGGATTTTTACTTCTTTTACTTCTTTTACTTCTTGAGTTTTATCTTCTATCAAGTCCGATTTGTTAACACCGAAATAGTCCGCAAGTAATTCTATTTTTCCTATCCGAGGATAAGTTATACCCTTTAACCAATCTCTTACAGTAGTGTATTTTAATCCTAAATCAGAACAAAGTTTATTTCTATCAACGTCTCTGCTGGCCATTAACTTTTCCAAGTTCGCAGAGAAAATTTCTTTACTTTTATTATTGCTCATTTGTATCACTCCTTTATATAGTATATATTACGGCAAAAACGCAAAAAAGTAAAGAAAAAAATAAAAAAATACGATAAAAACGCAAAAAACACTTGACATTGCGGTTTAACCGCATTGTAATAGAGTCATAGTTGAGTCACTCAATTATAAAAAAAGATAGAAAGGACTGTAAAATGCAGAAAATGACTCTTAAAACATTGAGAACTCTAAAAAATTGGAGACAAGCGGATGCAGCCGAGGCTATTGATGTCTCTGTTGATACTTGGGGAAATTGGGAGCGAGGAAAAACAGAACCTACTGTAACCCAAGCTTATCAAATCGCTACTACTTTTGGTGTGTCTATTGATGACATTATTTTTTTACACGATATTGCGGTTTAACCGCAACTAGAAAGGAACACTATGAACGAACTAGAAAGAACAGCCCTCAACGAGATATTGAGGACCGTGACATATATTGCTGAGAAGTTGGATAAAATCGAGAATACTATTCTTACCTATCAAGAAGCTCATAAGCATCCAAAAGATTAAGTTGCATTTCCATATAGTGCAAGAATCCATGAAGAAATTTTTTCAAATCTTGAAGATCCTTATCACTATGTTTTTTAGTATAGTGGGTTTCATCGTTACCTATATAAACAGTTGCAGTCGCAAATGTTTTCAAAGTTTTATTATCAATATAGTTATCAATAACTTGCTTCAGTGGCATTTTAGCAACTTTATCTTTATTTTCTAATTCAAAAGAGATAACAAAGTCCTTTACGAAAAATTCTAAGGATTTGCGAAAACCGATACCAGCTATATGATCAAGTTTTTCTTGTTCAGCTTTAAGTGCTTGAGTATATATCTCTTTGCCTATAGGAGAGAGTTTTGCTAATTCTTTTGATATTGCGATGTCGCTAGGAAGTTCTGGCTTTACATCTAATATGTCATATTGATAATCAATACTTGCGAAACTATCAACAGCTACTGTAACTTCGATTTCATCAACAAAATAATGATTACATTGTTGACAATAGCGAGTTGCGCAAAATCGATAGTGATCGTTATCTATACTCTGAGTTGTTTCGTTCACAACTGTTGGACAAGTAATATTTTTACAGATTTTACAGGAATCACTAAGTGTGAAATTGGTTGAGAAATCTCCAGTTGGTTTTATAGATACATACACGATTATTCACCTCTTGTTTTTATTTCATTATACCAAATTTAGAAAGGAATATTATGAACGAAATTTTTAATTTTCACGGACAGGAAGTCCGTACTTTGACAATTGATGACGAACCTTGGTTCGTTGGGAAGGATATTGCAGATATCTTGGGATATGCAAATTCAAGAAAAGCAATTTTTGACCATGTAGATGATGACGATAAGACTGATGGGGTAACGATTCGTGACGCCATGGGTAGAAATCAAAACCCTATCATCATCAATGAATCTGGTCTCTACTCTCTTATCTTATCCAGCAAGTTGCCCCAGGCTAAAGAGTTCAAGCGCTGGGTTACATCAGAGGTCTTGCCATCCATTCGAAAGCAGGGTGGATTCATACGTGAGGATTTGGACGAGGATGCCTTTATTGCTCTATTCACTGGCCAAAAGAAATTACGTGAGCAACAAGCTAGCATGATTGAAGATATCGACTACCTCAAGAGTGAGCAACCGATTCATCCAAGTTATGCTCAATCGCTCCTGAAGAAGCGTAAGGCTAGGGTTGTGGCTTGCTTAGGTGGTATTGACAGTCCAGCTTATGCGGATAAGACTTTCGCTCAGTCAGTCTTTAGACAAGCTGAGATTGATTTCAAAGACCACTTTAATATCAGTCGCTATGACTTGTTACCGAAGAAGTTTGCAGAAGCTGCTCTTGCCTACTGGATGACGTGGGAGCCAAGCACCAATACCAAGATGAAAATCATGAAATTGAACTCATTTGAAGAAGTTTAGAAAGGGTAAAAGATGGATAATGTTCTACTTTCATTAACAGACTGGATCAAATCCATTATCAAGGACACGATCACAAGGTTGGTTGAAATAGAAAAAGATAGTGACCACTATCCAGAGCTGATGGATGTGAGCACTACCTGTGAATTTCTAGGTATCAACTATGATACATTTTCAAATAATTATCGTTACATGAAGGGATTTCCAAAGGAATTACCTGGTAAGAAATGGTCAAAAAGAGCCATCAAAGAATGGCTCTCTAATCAAATATAATAACTTTACTAAAAGGCTTCTGGACAAGGTCTTAGCAAAATTATTTGACTATATTATAGCACAAAAAGAGGATAAAAAACATGAACAATTTACAAATTATCGCAATAGGCACATTAGTATCAGTAGTCTTGATTGAATCGCTGATGATGAATATCAAGCTTAAAATGGCCATGAGACAGAAAAAGAAGATTCAATTTCAAGCGCCGCAAGTTGAAAAAGGGTTTATCGACTTTAAAACTGGCCAACGTGTGGACATTGATCCGGTGACACGAAAAGAAACATTTGTGGATTAACGAAGGGGAAATGATGGATGAATTTAGAATATTACCTCATGATCCAGTAGCGGAGCAGTCGGTTCTCGGGTCTGTCTTTATTTCACCTAACTCTCTCATCTCTCTAGCAGATGAATTGGTCCCTGATGATTTCTACAAGCCTGCAAATAAGATAGTGTTTAAAACCATGTTGTCTCTGCTTGAAAAAGGTGAGCCAATCGATGCCACAACTATGGTATCTGCACTTACAAATCAAGGGGACATTTCAACTGTTGGGGGCATCAACTACGTTGTTGAGCTAGTAAACTCAACTCCGACATCAAAGAATGTGGAGCATTACGCAAAGCTTGTTAAAGAAAAAGCTACACTCCGAAAAGTAATCGCTGACTTGTCGGATTCACTCTCTAGCGCTTACCAAGGCGATGTCTCAATCGGCGACATTATTGCTAAAACTGAAAAGTCGATGCTTAACATAAGCAATCAGAATACCGGTTCTGGATTTCGTAATGTGGCTGATATCCTTGATACACATATGCAGATGGTCGAAACTCGCTCGCAGACAGATGGAGTTGTGACAGGTTTATCTACTGGGTTCGTTGGACTGGACAAGATTACGACCGGTCTTCATGAGGACAATCTCATTATCCTTGCTGCTCGTCCTGCAATGGGTAAGACAGCGTTAGCTCTGAATATCGCTCAGTACATCGCAGTCAAAGAGAAAAAGCCTGTTGCTATTTTCTCGCTTGAGATGGGTGCGGAAAGTTTGATTGAGCGGATGTTAGCAGCTGAGGGCATGGTAGAAGGCTATCATCTAAAAACTGGGAATCTGAGTGTTGAGGAATGGAGTAGGCTAGTACATGCACAAGGTAATCTCTATGATGCACCTATTTTTGTCGATGATACGGCTGGTATTCGCATCTCTGAGATACGGTCAAAGGCTCGAAAGCTTGCCCAGGAAATGGGAGGTCTTGGAGTCATTATCATTGACTACTTACAACTGATTACTGGATCAAAAGGCGAGAATCGTCAGCAAATAGTTTCTGAGATTTCTAGGGAATTGAAGATACTAGCTAAGGATTTGAAAGTACCTGTCATTGCCCTATCACAGTTAAGCCGAGCGGTTGAGCAGAGACAAGATAAGCGCCCGATGCTGGCAGATTTGCGAGAGTCTGGCTCTATTGAGCAAGATGCTGATATTGTCGCTTTCTTGTATCGTGATGCCTACTACCAGAAAGAGCAAGCTGACAGTCAAGAAGCGAATAATGTGACGGAGCTGATCCTGGAAAAGAATCGACACGGTAGTTTAGGGACGGTTAAACTATATTTTCATAAAGAATACACAAAATTTTCAAGTGTAGAGGAGGTATAACCATGATTAAAAAAAGTGAAGTCACTGGTTTCTTATCGTTTTTCAAATTTCCAAAGCCATTTATCTATGATGAGAAATATAAGACATTGAGCAATAACGCTAAAATGCTCTATATGCTTCTGTTTGATAGGTTAGAACTATCTTTAAAAAATGGCTGGCATGATAAGGAAGGGAACGTCTTCCAGTATTACACAAATGAACAGTTGATGATTGACTTAAATTGCAATAGCAACAAGACGATTATTAAAATCAAAAAGGAATTGAAAGATGCTGGTCTAATGACAGAAGTCAGACAAGGGATGAACTTACCAAACCGCATTTATCTTGATGCTCTTAACGGAAGTGTAGAAAGTACATTTCAGGAAGTGCAAAAAGTACACATTGGAAGTGTAGAAAATACACTTTCGGAAGTGCAAAAAGTACACACAATCAAGACTGAGAATACTAAGACTGAGAACAACAATAATAAATTGTTGATTTGTAAAGAAGTTATTTCTTATCTTAATTTGAAAGCTAAGAAGAATTTTAAGGTTGACACTTCTAGTCATCAAAAATTTATCAAGGCAAGGTTAAAAGAGGGCTATGTCCTTGAAGATTTTAAAAAGGTTGTGGACATCATGGTTGCTAAGTGGAAAGGTACAGAGTATGAGCAGTATCTTCAACCACAAACGCTTTTCGGCAACAAGATGGACAACTATCTGAATCAACCTATGCCACGAAAAGTTCACTCTTTTCAATCAGCAGTTGATGAAAGGCTAGGATTTTAGATGAAACAATTTAAACAATTTAGAACTAGAACAGTTCTTGATGATATCTGTGAAATCCATGGATGCCATCTTTGGTCTGTTAAGATTCCTATCAAGGGCAAGGTTGAGAAAATCAGTCAGTGCCCTGAGTGTGAGAAAGAGAACATTCGACTCTTTGAAAAGCAGCTGAATATGGAATCTGAAGTTAAAAGCAAGCTATCAGATACTTACGAAGTCTTTGCTCGTGACAGTATCGTTTCAAGTAAGTTGGCCAGCAAGTCGCTACATGACTATGAGATTCAGGTTGATATTGATGAAAAGGCTATGAATTTTGTGAAGCGGTTGGAACGTGAATATGCCAAAGGTACGGTTGGGAATGCCATCATCACTGGCCCGTCTGGTGTTGGTAAGAGTCATCTTACTTATGGATTGGCTCGGTTTCTCAATGAGCAATTTAAGTCTTATGATGAACCGAAAAGTGTGCTATTCGTTTCAGTTGTGACTTTGTTTGACAAGATTCGAGAAAGCTTTGAGTTTGACAATGGATTTTCAGAAGTGAAGATGGTCAAGCTATTGTCTGAGGTTGATTTCCTCTTCTTGGATGACCTTGGGAAAGAGAGTCGTAAGGCTGACACGAAGCGTAACGAGTGGGCGCATCAGATACTGTTCAAGATCCTGGATAATCGGACGAATACGATTATCAACACGAATCTGTCTAGTGAAGAAATTAAAGAGCTTTACTCGGACGATTTTGGGAATGGTGCTCTATCAAGTCGAATTTTCGAAGGAGCAACTGGCAGATGCTTTGTGTATCCGTCTGGGATGAAGGATAGGAGGTATTGATGAAAGATATACGAATACTAGATGCGTGCTGTGGGTCTAGGATGTTCTGGTTTGATAAACAAGAGCCACACACAACATACATGGATAGACGTGAAGAAGAATTTGAAATTCACAAAAAGAAAATCAATGTAAAACCAGATACTGTTGCAGATTTTCGAGATATGCCATTTGACGACGAAACATTTAATCTTGTTGTATTTGACCCACCTCATCTTCTATGGGCTGGTCAGAAATCATTCATGCGTGCTCAATACGGACAACTAGATTTGTTGACTTGGAGGTTAGATTTACAACAAGGTTTTGAAGAGTGCTTTAGAGTCTTGAAAACAGGTGGAACACTTATTTTTAAGTGGTCTGATGCTCAAGTAAATGTTAAAGAAATTTTGGAATTGGTTCCGCATCAACCACTTTTCGGCCAGCAACGTGGGACGACTCATTGGATGGCTTTTATGAAATTTTAGGAGGTATTGATGATTGAACTCTATTTCATTTATAACAGTCACCGCAAGATACTCATTGGGAGTTTTGGCCACATACATAGCGCAATCAACGAATTAAAGCAACATCAAGCCAGCTATTCTGCTATTAACAATCCACGATTTCGGAAAAGCATGAGTGGTGAGAATATCAGGATTGACTACGGAGCGGTTGATTGCTACTACTTGATTACAAAGAAAAGAGAGGAAAAAGTAAGATGAATACAAAAATGAGTTTGGAAGAAAAGGTTCAACAGTGGTTTGTTGACCGAAATTTACATGAAGCAAATCCAGTCAAGCAGTTCTTGAAGTTAATGGAAGAATCAGGAGAATTGTTTGAAGGTATCGCAAAGGATAAATCTGATCTGGGTAATATCGCTCAGAAGCTATACGCTCATGTCTGTCACAATGAGACACAGATTCCTTTAATCAAACCAGACTTGATGTTTCTTGACAGTGTGGTTAGTACGGTTTCATTTTGTAATGGCACTACAGCTGAAAATTGCTTAGAAGAAGCTTATGAAGTCATCAAGGACCGCAAAGGTAAGATGATTGACGGGGTGTTTGTGAAAGAGGAGGATTTATAAAATGAAAAAAACAATAGGAATACTTGAATTTAAGAATTTTGATGCATTTGTTGGCGGAAAGGTTATGCCTGCATATCTTCGTAGCACTAATCCAAATGTGCCAACTACAAACAAAAATGAGGCCCTAAAGGTTACGAAAAGTAGATACAAAAAAGAATTTTCTAACAAGTATATCTTTAGAAAGGTTGGCGAAATTGATGAATGATAATGTAAACAATCCAAGTCACTACCAAGGCAGGTATGGTATGGAATCTATCGATGCTTTAAGGAATTTCATGACACCAGAACAGCTGAAAGGATTTTATCTTGGAAATGCCTTGAAGTATCTACTACGACACCAGAAGAAAAACGGTCTTGAGGACCTGAAAAAGGCTCGCAAGAATTTGGATTGGTTGATTGATGAAGTAGAAAAGGGGTTAAACAATGATCAATAATGTTGTTTTGGTAGGTCGATTGACTCGTGACCCTGAGTTGCGATACACACCATCAAATGTTGCAGTTGCGACATTCAGTTTGGCAGTGAATCGCAATTTTAAGAATCAGGCAGGTGATCGTGAAGCTGATTTTATCAGTTGCATCATGTGGCGTCAGCAAGCTGAAAACTTTGCAAATTGGCTTAAAAAAGGTGCTCTTGTAGGAATCACAGGTCGCATCCAGACTCGTAGCTATGATAATCAGCAAGGTCAACGTATCTATGTGACGGAAGTGGTAGCTGAAAGTTTTCAGATTTTGGAAAAGAGAGATAAGACTGCGGACCATTCGAGTATGGAAAATCAGATGCCACCAAGTTTTGGGGGAACAAATCCCGTGGATATTTCAGATGATGATTTGCCGTTTTAAGGAGGGGTGAAAGATGAAAAGAAAAAATTATATTATTTTTATCAGGCACTTGCGAAAAATAAAAGGGCCTATTGAGTTTTACGAGTATATTACTGATTCAAAATTTGGAAGAGTAGCAATTTATTTGTCTCTACTTGTGTGTGCGCCATTTATTGCCTTATTATTTCCAATTGCTTACATAGAACATTGTTTTTATAAAAACAATTTTATTAGAGAGTGTATAAAAAACAAGTGGTGTTCAAGAGAACATCTTGAAGACGTTGTTGATATTAGAAAAATTGAAAGCGAGGAGTTTTAGAATGAATATACAGGGACTAATTGAACGCTATGAAAAATTTAAAGATAGCAAGAAGAAATTGACCTCGGTTGATTTAGTTTTGAAAGACTTACGGTCTTTAGACGAACCAGAACCGTTGCCGTTCAAGTTAAAAGATGTCGTTCGTCGAATAAGAGGGTTTGATCCGACGACACAGACTAGATGGCTTAATGACATCCTTAAAGAATTAGGGGACGACTACGGTTCAATGAAATATCGCAGTGGTTACGAACAAGGAAAAATTGAGGGAGCATGGGTTGGTAATCAATTGAAGGACGCTGATAATATTCGACAAGAATTGAATAAACCAGTGATACCGCAAGTTGTGGCGGATTGGATTGAGGTATGTAAAGAACATCTTACAAGTTCTCTTTCTCTTGCTATGACTCCAAGTTTTTTGAAATCAAATTACCAAGGCATTGAATTAACATTATGGATCAAAAAGAACGAAGAAACTTTCGCTAGAGCTTGGCTTGACGGCTACGAGATCCAGGAAAGAAAGTATGTAGTGACAGATGGCAATCATTTGTATTTTAAAAACTATCAAGAAGATATTGAAATTGTCATACTAGTGGATGAACAACCTGGTACAATGGAGTATGTCAAGAAATTTAACACAAAAGAAGAAGCCAAAAAGGCTGCGGATATTCTTGGTTGGAAAGTTCAGGAGGTGGAGTGATGGAACGACCTGAACGATACCCATCTGGACACTTCATTCCTGAACTGATTGAAGATGAAGATATTATCTTTAACAAAGATAGCGAATATCACAAGCAGAGAAAAAAAGAAAAGAAGAATCCTATTTTCAAAAGAAATAAGCCCCGAAATAGATGGGCGCTTTAAGGAGGTCACAGAATGAGCCTTACGTTAAATAGCACAATTGGAGACTTAGTTTTGGCAATCGGAAAAACTATCGTTGAGTCTGACGGTAAAACCAATACAGTAATGCTAGAGATACCCGATCAAGACTTTTACTTAGAAATTGCCGTAAAATTAAAGCAGGAGGTCACAGGTTGAAACGATTTATCGCAATCTGGATATTATTATCTGCTGGATTAAATATTTGGCAGAGTATCCACATAAAAAAACTAGAAGAAAAGCGCCCGATGCTCATCTACAAGGCAGATAATCAAGGCGCTGAAATCAAAGGCAGAATCACCCACAAAGAAAAAATAGGCGACATGCTCACTATCACAGTGCAAAATTACGGAATATTCGTAGTTACTCAAACAAGCTATGAATCTCTAAAAATAGGAGATGAGGTAAGATTGTAATGACAAAGTACAAGAAACCAAGTTACATCATCATTCAGGAAGCAATGGCAGAGCGCATTAGATTTCTGGAAGATGAACTGTATGAAAGGGCCTATAAGGATATTGAGAAACTAGAAGCTCAAAATGATTTCTTAAAAGGTCTTTGTAACAATCAACTTGAAATCATCATGGATTATGAATGGAAGCAGATGCAAGAGCAGGCTGCATTCATAAAAGCTAATACCAGGAAATGGAGAGCAAGATGCAGCTAAGATTGAAAGAACTTAGAGAGGATCTATGTCTATCTGTAGGACAGATGGCGAAAGAGACAGGTGTTTCACAAAATACAATCCATTTGTATGAGCGAGGTGGATATCCGTCGATTAAGCAAATTGAAATGATTGCTAAAACATATGACGTGAATCCTGCTTGGTTAGTTGGATGGATAGATGATGAAATGATGCCTGGAGTCCAGGTCGTTGAAAAAGTGGTCTATAAAGAGAGCCCAACGGCAAGATTGCCGGATTATTTCAACAACAATAACGATGGTAAGATTATCAAGTGGGTCAAAACTAAAAGATATATGGGAGGTAAGGTTTGGGCAAAAAGAATTTAACAAAATCACGGAGAGATTATCTTGAGTTTGAACTCGATGATAAATACCTTAAGATCGATAAACTTATTGGTCAGCGTAGGCATGAATTAGAACGATTGTACGAAGTGAAACATCTCACTGTTCCTGGTATTGATGATACTGGTGCAAGTGGAAGCGGAATATTCGTCAACAGGTCGGAGAATCTAGCGGTTGCTTATGCAAGCGATCCGATGGTTTTAAGACTGGAAAACTTTCAAACAGCAATTTCCAATCTACTTGATGCACTTGAACCTGATGATAAAAAAATCTTTCATTTGAGATGGGGAGAACATACTAGATACGATTGGATTCAAGTTTGGCATATTATGGAGAATGGTGACACTGGGTATCTATACAGGCACAGTAAGCAGATTTACAGAAGACGTGAAGTCATTCTTGATACACTTGCAAAGTTATTGTTCATGTAACTTGTCAAAAAAAAGTATAGCATTGACAAAAAGAAAATGATAGATTGATACTATCCAAAGCACTGAGAAAATTTCAGTGCTTTATTTTTTGTGAAAGGAGCAAAACTATGAATATTGTTGAACCGTTACGAGATAAGGATGATATCCAAGCCATGAAGGACTATCTATTATCTTGGAATGAAAAGTATTACATGCTATTTCTTTTAGGAATCAATACAGGTTTTCGTGTCGGGGATATTCTCAAACTAAAGGTTAAAGATGTTCAAGGTTGGCACATTAAAGTTAGGGAACAGAAAACAGGGAAATACAAGAGCATCAAAATGACAAGACCGCTCAAGAATGAATTGAGGGAATTTGTCAAAGATAAAGAACTACATGAATATCTATTTCAGAGTCGTGTTGGAAAGAATAAGGCACTCAGCTATAAGACGGTATACTGGTTTCTTAAAAGAGCTGCTGAAGACTTAGGCATTGATAATGTCGGAACTCACACGATGCGAAAAACATTTGGCTATCATTACTACAAGAAGTACAAGAACGTTGCAGACTTGATGTCATTATTCAATCATTCAAGTCCAGCAGTCACACTAATTTATATTTGTGTAAGGCAAGATGAACTTGATACTAAGATGAGTAATTTTAGCCTCTAATATTTTTTTGATTTTTTCAATTATCCATAACGAGGAAGTTTCTAGTTTATATTTTGAATAGGGCCTGAAGCATTGTCCGCATTAGTTTTTGAGTGTGAAACAAAATTGGATAAAATATAAGATATAACTAATTCAACAGGGATATTTTACATAAATTCAAAACTCAAAAATAAATCTTGTCAAAAAAAGATATAGAATTGACAAAATGAATCTGATATATTTGTATCATGAAAAAAATCCAGAAGTTGAAGGTACTGCATAGGCGATGGCTTATTTTAAAAATCCTAAACACTCTGACTGGTTTAGAACTTGGCAGATTAAATTCTACAACTCGAAACCTTGGATAACTCTGAGAAATAGAATCAGAAGTACAAAGCGTATGCGCTGCGATATGTGTGGACGTTTAATTCATAGCAAGAGCATTGTCGACCATATCATAGAGATAGATGAAACTAATTATCAAGATGAGTCTATTACTCTCAACGAAGATAATCTGCAACTACTTTGTTTCGAGTGTCATAATACAAAAACATTTCAGAGTAAAATAAATTTAAATTTAGAAAATCGGAATATTAATTTATTTTGATTTTTTATTTTTTTGAATTTTTGAATTTTTGATTTTTATCAGACCCCCCTATTTAAAATTTTCACACATCCAAAATAATAACGGTGTCAATCCTCTTATATACCTCTCCCCCAAAAATGACGAAAATTGATACAAGAAAGGAGCATGATTTTGAAAATCAATGAAGTTTTAGAAAAACTAGGAATAAGTCGTGCCACCCTCACCAGGTATCGAAAAAAGCTAGGCATATTTGAAGAAACTCGGTCTAATATCACAAAAAGTCAGTTCAAAGAGTTAGAAAAGCTTGCAAATCAACGACAAAAGTATACAAGAGAAGAACGTGTTGAACTCTCTCGTAAGACTTTCAAGTTGATTCCAAAAGAAAAAATGCTTGAAATCAATGACAATGATTCAGTAGGTTTGAAAAATTTAAAAACTCAATACAATCATAATCAAAAAGTGATTGAAAACTTCCAGTTGGAAATCAATAAAGTCATCAATAACGGTGAGCTACCTGATAAGTATCTACTTGATGGAATGGAAAAGTATCAAAAGCTAAACATGCAGATTATGTCAACGATTGAAAAGCAAAGTCCACAGGGCGACAGTCTCAAAGAAATGATTCAGGAGAAGTTGGCTCGATATGGTTGAGATGAGATATTTTGATAAATATGCTCAGCTGGTCTACTCAGGGAAGATTCGTGTTTGTGAACTTACGATGAAGTCGATTAAACGAGTAGAGAGGTACAAGGAGCAATACATCTTCAAACAAGAAGAAGCTGACAAACGGATTGAGTTCATTGAGGAAGAGTGCAGCAACACTAAAGGTCTTGCTGGCAAGTTACGTTTGGCCTTACCTCAGAAGGTTTGGCTAGAAACAACGTGGGGTTTTTATCATACAGTTGAAGTTACAAAAACAGATCCCGATACACTTGAAGAATATAAAGATTTCGAAGAAAGGCGTCTCATTCATGAGGTGCCTATTATTGTACCTCGTGGTACAGGAAAAACCACCCTTGGTTCTGCCATTGGTGAGGTTGGTCAGATTATTGACGGTGAGTGGGGTGCTGATATTCAGCTTCTAGCTTACAGTCGTGAACAGGCTGGCTATCTGTTTAATGCTTCTAGAGCTATGCTGTCGAACGAAGAGAGCTTGCTACACTATATGCGTGAGGCTGACATACTACGGTCAACTAAACAAGGTATCTTGTACGAGACAACTAATAGTCTTATGTCAATCAAGACTTCCGACTATGAAAGCCTTGATGGTACTAATGCTCACTACAATATTTTTGATGAAGTGCACACTTATGATGATGACTTCATCAAGGTTGTGAATGATGGTTCGAGTCGTAAGCGAAAAAATTGGATAACCTGGTACATCTCCACCAATGGGACGAAACGAGACAAGCTTTTTGATAAGTATTACAACATTTGGGTAGATATCCTTGATGAAAAGATTGTCAATGATTCTGTCATGCCTTGGATTTATCAGCTGGATGATGTTTCTGAAATCCACAATCCAGATATGTGGCAGAAAGCTATGCCTTTACTTGGTATAACAACTGAGAAGGAGACGATTGCCAAGGATATTGAAATGAGCAAGAATGATCCAGCACAACAGGCTGAGCTGATGGCTAAGACGTTTAATCTCCCTGTTAATAACTATCTTGCTTACTTCAGTAATGAGGAGTGTAAGGGTTGGTCAGATAAGTTTGATAAGAATTTATTTGTCGGAAATGAGGAGCGGAGTGCTCGCTGTGTGCTTGGTGTTGACTTGTCGGATGTCAATGATATTTGTTCGGTCTCATTTATGGTCGTGCGTGGCGAAGAGCGTCAGTATTTGAACAAGAAATTCATGCCACGTCATACGATTGAAGGTCTTCCAAAAGAACTGAGGGATAAATACGCTGAGTGGGAGCTTAGTGGCTAGCTTCATGTTCATGAGTTGGACTACAATGACCAAGCCTATATCTTTGAAGAGTTAAGACAGTTCATGAGTGAGAATAGAATCTTACCAGTTGCAGTTGGATATGACCGCTGGAATGCAAAAGAGCTTATCCGCTTAATTAATGACTACTACGGAGATATATGTCACGACATTCCACAAACGGTCAAGAGCTTATCCAATCCTTTAAAAGTGTATAAAGAAAAAGCTAAGATGGGGAAAATCATCTTTGACGATCCTGTGGCAACTTGGAACCATGCGAATGTTCGTGTCAAGATAGATGCGAATAACAATGTATTTCCAAATAAAGAAAAGGCAAAAGAAAAGATTGACGTATTTGCTAGTCAGCTAGATGCTTTTATTTGCTACGAAAATTTCAAGGAAGACTTGAGTTATTACTTTGATTGAGGTGAAGAATGAACAAATATATAAATAATCTAAGAGAGGTTTTTGCTAGGATTTTCAGACCAAGTAATAGAAAATCCACAAGGACCTATTTACAAAGAAATTTGAATTATTGGAGAAGAAATTCGATTTACTTAGACAATATCTACAATAAGATTTCAACAGATACTGCACAAGTTCGATTTAAGCATGTGAGAATCACTCGAAATCCGACTGGAGTTGACAAGATGGAGTGGTTTGAAAATAGTGATCTTGCAAATGTTTTATCTTTCTCTCCAAATCCTCTTGAAATACCAGTTGTATTTTGGGCAAATGTAACAAGAGCTATGCTGAAAGATGGTGTTGCGGTCGTTGTTCCACGTTGGGAAAATGGTCGACTGATTGAAATTTGGCTTGCAAAGAAAACAATATCATGGACTGCAGAGAGAGTTGAAATCATGATTGATGATGTAGAGATTGAGCTACCTCTTAGCGATGTCTGGGTTTTTGAGAATCCTAAATTAAACGTGACAAGTCAACTAAACCAAATCACAGAATTAATTGATATCAACCTTGATGCGTTAACCGAGAAGTTAGGCAGAGGGAATTCAAAGTTGAGAGGATTCTTAAAACTACCAACTAAAGCAGCAGATGAACATTTGAAGAAACAAGCTAAGAGTCGAGTTGATAGCATGATGGAACTTGCTGAAAATGGTGGTATTGCCTATCTCGAGCAAGGTGAAGAGTTTATGGAATTAAACAAAGATTACTCAACTGCTTCTAAAGAAGAAATGGAGTTTCTGAAATCTCAACTTTATCATGCTCATGGTATCAATGAGAAACTATTTACTTGCGACTACACAGAAGAGCAATATAGAGCTTACTATTCTAGCGTCATGAAGTTATATCAACGTGTATTTTCTGAAGAGATAAACAGGAAATACTTCACGAAGACAGCACGGACACAAGGCAACAAACTCTTAGTCTTCTTTGATATGGCTGATATGATTTCATTCAAAGATCTAGTTGAAGGTGGATTTAAATCTAAATACGCAGGTTTGATGAATTCAAATGAATTCCGTGAAACGTATCTAGGACTTCCAGGCTATGAAGGTGGAGAAGTATTCGAAACTAATCTAAATGCAGTTCGTATCGAGCCGAGTGAAAGTAATTAAAAATAGGGTGGGCGGTTGGCAGAAATTTTAAGAAAGGAGGTAGGCTATGGAAAAGTTAAAAACCTTTGTCGTCAAGTCAGTTGAGGAAGAGTCAGCTGACTTTCATTTTGAGGCTTATGCCTCCACCTATGGCAATACAGACAGAGACGGCGATGTGATGGCCAAGGGTTGTTTTGACAATACCCTTAAAACTAAGGCTGTCGTTCCCATGTGCTTAAATCACGATCGCAATCGTGTCATCGGTAAGCATGAGCTGTCGGTAGATGAAAAAGGTCTGCGAACACGGTCAACGTTCAATCTAAGTGATCCAGAAGCTAAGAAAACCTATGACCTCATGAAGATGGGGGCATTGGATAGTCTGAGCATTGGATTTTTTATCAATGATTATGAGCCAGTTGACGCCAAGCAACCTTACGGTGGATGGATTTTTAAAGAAGTTGAAATCTTTGAAATATCTGTCGTGACCGTGCCATCCAATCCTCAAGCAACCGTTGATAATATTAAGGGATTTGATATGTCTGTGGTTGACAAGCGAATCGCTCAGGCGAACATGAAGCAAGACATCATGAGTAAACTTGCAACAATTTAAAAAAGGAGAAAAAATGAAAACACTAGTCGAATTGATGGAAGAACGACAAAAACATGCAGATGAGCTATCTGAGGTCAAATTAAAAAAAGCTTCAATCGAAGAGAAATTGAAGTCAACAACTATCGGAGATGAAGATCTTGCACAATTGAAATCAGATGCAGAAGAATTGGTATCCAAAGCAGAGGAACTAAAGGAAACAATTTCTAAGTTAGATGTTGAGATTAAAGAAAAAGAAGACAATCTCAACAAAGCTGCTAAATCTATCAAGGAAGTACAGAAAGGCAAGACACAAATGGAATACTTAAAAACAAAAGAAGCTGCACTTGATTTCGCTCGAATCCTCATGGATAACGAAGGAAGCTCAAACAGTGCCCGAAAAGCATGGGAAGCAAATCTGGTTGAAAAAGGTGTGACCGATGTTAACAAAATCTTACCTGAACCAGTATTGATTGCAATCCAAAATGCATTTAATGATTACGATGGTATCCTGAACCATGTAACCAAAGATCCTCGTTATGCAGTACGTGTTTCACTTCAAACGCAACAAGCAAAAGCTAAAGGCCATCAGAATGGCAAAACAAAGAAAGATGAATCTTTTGTATTTATCGATTATACAATCAACTCTGCAGCTGTCTACATCAAGTACAGTTTTGAGTATGCTGACTTGAAGAAGGATACAACAGGTGCTTACTTCAACTATGTGATGAATGAATTAGCACAAGGATTCATCCGTGCAGTTGAACGTGCTGTTGTTATCGGCGATGGTAAAAATAGTGATGATGATGACAAAATCACTGAAATTAAATCTATCGCAGAAGAAACACTTGCTCAACTATTTGATACACAAGAAATCAGTGTTGACGGGGAATTTGACAGTACTGTTTTAGAAAACCTTGTAAAAGGAATTGATAAACTTGCTGCAAATACAACTCCAATTTTGGTAACTTCAAAAACCATTGCTCGTAAACTTAAAATGGTTAAGGATGGCGAAAAACGCTACATTGACCCACAACCATTCGCACCAATTTCACAAACAGGAAATGTCATTGCTGGTTACCAAGTATATGTCTATGACTGGATGGAAGATGCGACCAATCCAATTATCGCATTTGCTGACAAGGCTTATAAGATGATTGGTGATGATGTCTCTGCTGATCGCTTTGAAGATTATGATGTAACGATGAATCGCCGTCATATCGAACTTGCTAGCGTGCTTGGTGGCCGACTTGGTCAGTACAAATCAGCTGTAAAATTCACAAAAGGTTGATTTTAAATAGAAAGGGGAGTCTAAAATGACAATCCTTAACCAAATTAAAGAAATGGTTGAAGTTGATGTCGAAGAAGAGATCTTCGACACTCAACTTTTAAGCTACATAAATAGTGGGATTTCATATTTAACGAGAAACAACATTCCTATCACTCGCATCGATAAAGAAAGCGAATTGACAGAATGGAATAAGATTGAAGAGGATGATAAAGAAACAATTTTAGATTGGTTACATTTGAGGTGTGTTCAGAGATTTGATAAATCCTTGATGATAGGAAACTCAACAACAATGAGCTGGATTGATGAAGAATTGACAAATATTCTCTATCAATTAAAAGCTATTTACGGAGTTAAATCATGAAATCATCTAGAGTATCAATCATCCTTTGTTACGATGAGCGTACAGAGGTCGAAAAAGGTGTTTTTGAAAAACAAGTTGTAGAAAAGAAAGTCAAAGCTGAAAAAGAGAAGATCTACCAACGTAGACTTGATAAAGCTTTGGCAGATGGTCAAGTTTTGACAGCAAGATTTCGGATACGTTCGAACTATGTGACAGATTCCTTAGACTACGTGAAGTACAAAGGAAAAGAGTACAAGGTAAATGTTGGAACTGAATCTGATGATGGCCACTACACGATAATTGAATTAGGAGAATTGAAATAATGGCTAAGAAGTTTTTCACCAGGCAAGAAATTCAAGAAATCCTAGAAAAAAACACTTTAAAATCAAAAGTGTTCTATATGGAACGTGAGGAAAAGTCCTCTCCTGACAACGTTATTCTTTACTATCGTTTAACTCCGGGTAGTAGTATTACTGCTGATGACACAGTACACATGAGAAAAGTGACTATTCAAATCAGTCACTATCACAAGAAGAAACTAGACAGCATTGAGGAATTGATGTTGTCTAATTTTATGTGTGAACCTAGTCAGTTGAATCTAAAACAGCCTGATACAGATTACTTACTTACAACCTACAGAATCGAGGTATTCACAAGTGGGAAGTGGTAGCGTTAATGTGAAAACATTAAAAATCGATATACAGAATCAAGTTTTAGAAATCATAGAAAAAGCAGGAAAAAGCACCGCTGGAGATATTAGAGACGGAAGTCCTAGAAGAAACGGAGTATATGAAAAAGGATGGACTCACGAGACCATTGAAGATATCGCTGTAGTATATAACAATGGGAAAGAGAAGTCGCTTGCTCACTTGTTAGAAAATGGCTACGCAACAAAAAATGGTGGATTTGTAGCACCTCAAGAACACATCAGACCAGCTTATCTCAAAAATAAAGAAATCTTTCTCAATAATATGAAATCAATAAAAATCAGACCAAATTAAGGAAGGAGTCACAATGACTTATAAATATGACACACGAGAGGTTACTCATGGTAATGCCATGGGATTCTTTGCTAAGATTTCAAAAACAGAATCTGGCGCACTCGATCTAAAAACACCATACCCATTTACAGGAATGCGAAAAACATCTTTTGAAACTTCACAAGAATCAAAAGCATACTACGCAGATAACGTGGAGCACGTCCGTCTTCAAGGTAAGAAATCAACTGAGGGATCCATCACGACTTATCAAATTCCTAAACAATTCATGATTGACCATTTGGGGAAAAAGCTGACAACTTCAACTCCTCCAGCGCTCATCGATACTGGTGTGAATGCGAATTTCATTTGGGGATATGCTGAAACGGTTACAGATGAGTTTGGTTCTGAGGTTGAAGAGTTCCACATCTGGACCAATGTGAAAGCATCGGCTCCAAAAGGAAGCGCTACAACAGATGAAAGCTCTGCTACACCAAAAGAAATCGAAATTCCATGTACTGCGTCACCTAACAATTTCATTCTAGATTCAGATAAAAAACCTGTTTCAGAAATTGTATGGCGTGATACAGACAAGGGTGTTGTCCGTGCTAAATTTGATAAATTGTTCGCTTCAAGTACCCCAACGAAATTGATTGATTTTATCAATGAAGCTTTAGGAACAACAGCCATCGTGCCAGGAGGCTAAAATGATTAAAAAAGAACTATCATTCACAGCGTTTGATAGTTATGGTGAAGAAAGAGAGTACACTGAAACAGTGCGCTTTCTTTACTCTTTACCAGCTATCAAGATGTACGAACAGCGAACAGGTCGCAACTTCTTTGATGACAACCAAAAAGCACTCACAGCTTACACACAGCTTGCCCTTGCAACTGGTGTAAATGGTAGCTTATCTGATTTAACTGATGAAGAAAAAGTCAAACTAATGCCATTACTTATGGAGCCAGATTTCATGAACTTCCTAACTGAAGTTATCCCTTGTCTGTACGGTGAGGTTGAGAATGGTCGCTTGGTACAGAATGAGCTGACTGCTGAAACAGCCTCTCTTGCTCCTTGGTTTGGGGATTTGATCGATATTGGTTTTTTCTCAGACCTCTTTTATGAATTTAATCGAAGCAGAGCAAAGGTTCCTCAAGATAGAAAAAAGCCTCAACAGAAGTCATAACTTCTGAAAAAATTTATAAGGTTATTTTTGAAAATCGGATGGATGTTTTTTGGGCAGAAAGTCAACACTTTAATTATCTGATGGGAACACTACATCAGATGAGTATCAATGAAAATGAGAAGAAAACTTTATCAAACGCAGAATTACTAAATGTAATGTCTGACTAAAACTGAAAGGAGGAAATTTATGGCTGAAACATTTGAAGGCTTATATGTCAAATTTGGTGCTAATACTGTTGAATTTGACAGATCTGTAAAAGGTATCAATAATGCTTTATCTAGTCTGAAAAAAGATTTCAACAACATCAACAGAGAATTGAAGATGGATCCAGACAATGTCGACTTGCTGAATCGTAAGTTGCTCAACTTACAGGAACAAGCTCGTGTTGGTGCTATGAAAATTGCTGAACTCAAAAAGCAACAAAAGGAACTGGGAGAATCTGAAGTTGGGTCAGCACAGTGGAATAAGCTTCAACTTGAAATTTCTAAAGTTGAATCACAGATGAAGGTTGTTGACCAAGCAATGGATTCAACCAAAAAACATATCGAAGATGTAGGAAATCCAAAGTCTATTTTAAATCTCAACAAAGAAATCAACAATGTTGCAAAAGAACTTGATATCGTCAACCAGAAGCTTGAATTAGATCCTAAAAATGTAGAGTTGTCCGAAGAAAAAATGAAGTTATTAGGTAAACAATCTTCATTAGCCAAGGATAAGGTCCAGGAGTTGAAACGGAAACAAGCGGAATTAGGAAAGGAAAAAATCGGAACAGAGGAATGGCGACAACTTCAAAATGAAATTGGGCAAGCAGAAGTTGAGGTGTTAAAGATAGATAAAGCCATGGGTAATCTAGGAGATTCGAGCCGTTCAGCAACAGGAAACATCAAGGAAGCTACAGGATACTTAAAAGCCGATGTAATGATGAACGTTGCTGAAAAGGCAGGACAACTAGGTCAAAAAATGGTTGATGCTGGTAAAAAAACAGTAGATGCATGGTCTGAAATCGATGAAGCGATGGATACTGTTACGACGAAGACTGGACTTACTGGCGAAGCCTTGCTAGGACTTCAGGAAATTGCAAAAGGAATCGCTACATCCTTACCATCGGCTACATTTCAAGAATCTGCTGATGCAGTTGGTGAGTTAAATACACAATTTGGGCTTACTGGTGATACTTTGAAAGTTGCAGCAGAGTACCTATTGAAATATTCGAAAATAACTGGAGAAGATATTTCAAATTCCGCAATAAATGCCAAGAAAGCAATTGATGCTTACGGTTTATCTAATGAGGATCTAGCGAGAGTATTGGACTCAGTAACAAAGGTCGGCCAGGATACTGGTCAATCTTATGACTCCATCTTTCAAAAAGCCATTGATGGAGCTCCACAGATTAAGATGCTTGGATTATCTTTTGAAGAGGGAGCAACATTAATTGGTAGATTTGAAAAAAGCGGGATTGACTCTTCTGCTGCTTTATCTTCTCTTTCAAAAGCCGCAGTAAACTATGCCAAAGACGGGAAGTCCTTGACGGATGGATTGAACGAGACCGTCAATGCAATACAGAATTCAACTAGTGAAACAAAAGCTTTGAGTATTGCTTCGGAAGTTTTTGGGAGCAAGGCTGCACCACGTATGGTAGATGCTATCCAACGTGGGGCATTTAGCTTTAGTGATTTAGCTGAAGCAGCTAAATCCTCATCAGGAACTGTCTCAACAACATTTGAAGAGACAAAAGATCCATTCGATGACCTAACAACCTATTCCAACAAAGCAAAAGAAGGGCTTGCTGAGATAGGTGGCACACTACTTGAGACTGTTATACCAGCTTTAGAACCTTTGATGGGCATGCTTGAATCTGCTGTCAATTGGTTTACGAGCTTAAACAAAACTGATCAACAGACTATCGTGATTCTTGGCCTCGTTACAACTGCTGTAACGATGCTGCTCGGTGCAATAGCACCGCTAGTCATTGCTATAGGAGCAATAGGTGCGCCTGTTGGAATTGTCGTAGCGGCAATAGTTGCTGCTATTGCCGTTATTACACTCATCATTCAGGCCATCATGAACTGGGGGGCTATATCCGAATGGCTTCAGTCGACGTGGGATGCTTGCGCCGCTTGGCTTTCTGAGTTGTGGACTAATATTGTCACGACTGCTACTACAGCGTGGTCAAATTTCACTGCTTGGCTTTCTGAAATTTGGTCTTCAGTAGTCTCAACTGGACAGTCGTTGTGGTCTAGCTTTACTAGCGCCTTGTCCAATATTTTCTCAAGTTTGATTTCAGGGGCTCAGTCTCTGTGGTCAAGTTTTACTTCTACCCTTTCCAATTTATGGTCTGGCCTGGTCTCAACCGGGTCAAATTTGTTTAATAATTTGGGTAGCACGATTTCAGGAATTTTTAATGGTATTTTATCCACTGCTAGCAGTATTTGGAACTCTATCAAATCAACTATTTCAAATGCTATTGATGGTGCTAAAAATGCAGTATCTAACGCTATTCAAGCTATTAAGAATCTATTTAATTTCAATATCAGTTGGCCACACATTCCATTACCCCACTTTTATGTAAGTGGTTCAGCTAATCCATTGGATTGGTTAAGTCAGGGCGTCCCAAGCATCGGTATTGAGTGGTATGCGAAGGGTGGTATCATGACCAAACCGACACTGTTCGGCATGAATGGTAATCGTGCGATGGTTGGTGGTGAAGCTGGTGCTGAAGCTATCTTGCCGTTGAATAAATCAACCTTGGGAGCTATTGGTCAAAGTATTGCTAATACAATGAATACATCGAATAGCATCAATGTAAACTTCTCAGGGGTGACCATCAGAGAAGAAGCGGATTTGAATAGACTAGCTGATGCAGTCGGAACACGTATTGCTGAAGAACTACAAAGAAAAACTAATTTGAGAGGAGGTTTCGCATGACAAAAATTAATGAATTGACCATCGACGGAGTGAAAACATCATCATTTAAATGTGAGATTCTGGTTGAAACACGACCACAAGTCATCGTGTCCTCCTCAAAAACTAGTCTTTTAGAACATGATGGGATCAGTGGTGCAATTGTTCAATCAAATAGGCATCGTGGGGTGATTGAAAAAAGCTACCATATCAGCTTAATTAACCCAACAGATGAAGAGTTATACCGTTTTTCTTCTCTGTTAAATCGTGAAAAATTTTGGTTGGAGAATGAACAAGAGCCAAGTGTGAAATATTGGTGCTATAAAGTGGATGATTTCAAAATTATTAAAGATGATTTTGGTGCATGGACGGTAGATGTGAAATTCACTTGCCACCCTACAAAATACTTCAAAGTCACCGATACACAGAGATTGACAAGAAGTGGGACTTTGACCGTTCAAGGTTCTGCTCTTGCCTTTCCTAAAATCACAATCGTTGGTCAGAGCGCTTCTGAGACTTCGTTTACAATCGCTGGTCAGGTCATTCGTCTTGAAAAGCTTTCAGAATCACTTGTGATGGTCAATAATCCTGACAATCCTAGCTTTAAAACGACAACAGGGAAGCCAGTGAAATGGTCAGGCGATTTTATCACAGTTGATCCAGCGAAAGTGAAGAATGTTGGGGTTGTTTTGGGTCCAGGTATTCAATCGCTTGAAATTGAGACAGTTTGGGGGTGGGCATAATTGCTTTATCTACTTAATAAAGATGTGAGAACCGTTCGTTGGAATGGTGAGCCACTTCATGAAGCAACTTCAGCGATTGTGAAAGAAACCATGAATGGGGATTTCACCCTAACTGTGAAATATCCTATTTCTGACTCTGGTATTTATCAGCTCATTCAAGAAGATATGTTGATAAAAGCGCCGACTCCTGTGTTAGGAGCGCAGCTATTTCGCATCAAGAAACCTGTTGAAAACAATGATCATCTGGAAATCACAGCTTATCACATTTCAGATGATGTGATGCAACGTTCTATCACACCAATGAATGTGACTAGTCAGAGTTGTGGCATGGCTCTTTCTCGCATGGTACAAAATACCAAAACGGCTATTGGGGACTTCTCATTTAACAGTGATATCCAGGACCGTAGGACATTCAACACGACTGAGACAGAAACTCTGTACTCTGTATTGCTGGATGGCAAGCACAGTATTGTTGGAACGTGGGAAGGCGAGTTGGTTCGTGATAATTTCGCTCTGACAGTGAAGAAGAGTCGTGGTGAGAATCGTGGTGTTGTTATTACAACGCACAAGAATCTGAAAGATTACCAACGCACAAGAAGCAGTCAGAATGTTGTCACAAGAATCCATGCTAAGTCAACTTTTAAGCCTGAAGGTGCTGAAAAGGAAACGACTATCAGAGTGACTGTTGATAGTCCTCTTATTAACTCTTATCCTTACATCAATGAAAAAGAGTATGAGAACAACAACGCAAAAACTGTTGAAGAATTGCAGAAGTGGGCACAGGCTAAGTTCTCAAACGAGGGCATTGACAAGGTCTCTGACGCTATCAAGATTGAAGCTTATGAACTTGATGGCCAAGTAGTTCACATGGGTGATACGGTCAATCTCAAGAGTTGGAAACATAATGTCGATGCATTCAAGAAAGCTATTGCTTATGAGTTCGATGCCTTGAAAGAAGAGTACATCTCCCTGACTTTCGATGATAAGGCAGGCACCGGTGGTTCTAGAGCTTCTGGTGGATTATCTAGCGCAGCAGATGCCATCCTTGGAGTAACAGAATCTGCACAAGAAGTCGCCCTTGAAAAGGCTCTTCAAAATGCTGACTTAGACTTTGATCATAAGGCTGGATTGCTTAGACAGGAAATTTCTGACGGTATTGAACTGGCCAAGGCCAAGGCTGAGGAAGTCAAGAGACAACTCTCTGACACCATCGACCAGCGCTTTAGCAGTTTTGGCAATGGACCTCTGCAAGAAGCCAAGCGTAGAGCTGAAGAAGCCTTGCGAAACGCTGGCGCAAGTACCCTGCTTGCACAGGAAGCCAAGCGGATTGGGTTGGATTCGATTGCTAGACTTGAAGCATTCAAGACACAAGCTACGAACGTTCAGACGGCCCTGTCGGGTGACTTGGATGTTCTGAAGCGAACAGTCACAAGTGAGGTCAATCAAGCTTCAGAATATCGCAGAACGACCACAGAGACCCTTAGTCGCATGACCGGCCAGATGAACGGATTTGCGACCAAATCAGAGGTTAAACAGGGTATCGATGGGCTTACGCAGACCTTCGCTAAGATGAAGGTCGGTAGTCGCAACTATGCTGAAGACTACGATTTTTCAAGAGGTATCTGGATATACTCTCAAGGAGATAGTAGTCCTGTTGACTGGAAAATCATCAACGGCGAATACAACGTCAAAGGCACGACTAACACTTGGAAACAGATGCAAATCCACTCAAGAGAGGGGAGTCAATCTTCGCGGAAGAGTTCGACAGCTCTTCTTGATTTGGAGGTTGGCGAGACTTATACTCTCTCATTTCAAGGAATTTGCTACTCTGGTTCTCCAAATGTCTGGGTATCCTTAAGGGCTAATCGGACAGCGCCTGGCAATCCTGAAATCATGTATGGCAATTTCAATCTCACGTCCAGCTGGCAGACTTATCAAGTCACTATCCCAGCGCTGACAAAGCCTGATAATTTTGATTTTTGGCGAATTATTCTTGGTTATAACAAGATAGGCCATGTAGCGTTTCGCAAGGTTGAATTGACCAGAAGCTCGACTCGTATAGATGCAGGTCCTGCTCCTGAAGATGGGAAGTCTGACCTTATCGTTGCCAAATCTGAATTTCAGAAAACCGCCGATGGCCTATCTACGAAGCTAGCAACTATTGAAACTTATATCGGACAAGATGGTCAGCGACAGGAAGCCTTAAGAAGATACACTCGTGAGGAAAGTGCTAAGCAAGCAACGTCTGTACGTGAGCTGGTCACAAGGGACTATGTAGGAAAAGCGAGTCATCAGGAAGATGTGAGAGCTATTGAACGCAAGTTTGAAGCTATCACCAATCCACAAAATGGCTCGATTGCCACTCAGATTGCCAAATACAAAACAGCAGTAGACGGACGATTCGCAGACATCACGTCAATGATTTCTGGCAAGGCTAATCAGACAGACTTCCAGAGAGTCAGAGAGACAAGCCAGCTCTATGAGCGAATTTTAGGCAATACTGAAAATGGGATTACGGATAAGGTCGCTCGTATGGCCTTAACAAATCAGCTATTTCAGGTTGAGGTGTCAAAGGCTTTAAAAGGTGGCCGGAATTATATCAGAAATGGTCAATTTAAGAACGGTTCGAAAAACTGGATTGAATATCAATCTGTCAATTTTGGCTTGTACTTCAATTACCAACATTCCCAAGACCCCAATAATCGCAATCGTCCAGGGGCTCATTTTTTCTACGACTCACAAAATGTCGCAAATTTCTTTGGTTTACAGCAGGCTTTTGCCTTTGAAGGCATTCGAGGAGAAAAAGTGAGTGTTTCTCTTCTTGTTTCAAAGGATGGCGGTGATAGCTACAGTGGTTTGAGAGTCGCTTTGCACTACATCAAAAACAAAAACATTATTGGGCAAGAGTGGCAAGGGATTCCAAGCGAGCAAATAACATCGAAGTACAAGCGTTTCACATTTACGTTTACTCTATCTGATGATGTTGACCAAATGAATTTGATGCTATTTGGCGAGAAAGGGAAGACCATCAATCTCTATGTTACAGATATTCAACTCGAAAGAGGTTCTGTCGCGACGGACTACAAAGAAGCTTCTGAAGATACCGATGAAGCGATTCGCACGGTTCAAAGTCAATTGGCTGGTTCATGGGCCGTTCAGAACATCAACAGCGCAGGTGATTTGATTTCAGGTCTCAATCTTGGAGCCAATGGGCACAATCGCCTTTCTGGAAAGTTGACTCACATTACTGGCGAGACCTTGATTGAAAGAGCTGTCATCAAGTCTGCTATGGTTGATAAGCTGAAGACAGCCAATTTTGAAGCTGGTTCAGTGACCACAGTCGTTTTAGATGCTGAAGCTGTCACGGCTGAGAAATTGAAAGTTGACCAGGCATTCTTTAACAAGCTTGTCGCAAACGAAGCTTACTTGAGTCAACTTTTTGCCAAACAAGCATTCATCAACCGTGTGCAGAGTGTTGCGATTGATGCAAGCCAGGTTCGTTCAGGTATTTTAAGCGGTGATAGGATTTACGGTGGAACGATTAGAGGTGCGAATATCTTTGGTGGAACATTAACAGGCCACACTAAAATCCAACTAGGCTCTTATGGCTCATTTGATACTGTAAATGGTGGTTTACAGATTAACGTACCACGAGATTACAATGCAAAGGATGGATTGGGAGTCCAGTTCATTGGTTCTTATGGTCGTGGAGAGAATGTCCCTTATGGCCTCTTCATTTACAAAGACTCGGATTTTACTACTGGTGGTTACGCAAGCAGAAGTGATGACTTCCTATTAACAGTAGAGGGATACATCAAAGCGAACGGAATTGGCTGGTTTAAGACTGGGAAAGGGTCTATCAATGGGTCAAGCACAGCAACTATTGGCTATTGGAATTCATCTGTTTCTATGGATTTTGGTGGTTCAGGAAATGATATTTACTATAGTTATAACGGTAAAGCGTACAGTCTGTGGACAATAGTCAATAAGCATTTCTCAGATAGACGTCTGAAGGAAAATATTGTTGAATGTAAGCACAAGGCTCTTGATTATATCCAGCAATTCCAGTTCAAGGAATACGATTGGAAGAAGCAAGAGGATAGACCACGACAAGCACACACAAAGATTGGTTTAATTGCTCAAGAGGTTCAAGCAGTGGACCCTACTCTTGTTTATGAGAACGGAGACACGATGAACCTGGATAATCTCAGATTGACCAATATAGCACTTAAAGCAATTCAGGAGCTTGCTCTTGAAAATAGAAAACTAACACACAGATTGGAGAATTTAGAAAATGAACGCAGAACAGCTTAACCAAGCCTTACAAATGACAATTAATGAGATGTCAACAGCATCAACAAATTCGATGATTACAAGTAATCTCTTGAGCATTCAGTTGAATGAGCAAAGGGAAGAGAATCAAAGACTTCAAGCACGAGTGGATGAGCTGGAAGCTCTGCTTGATGAACAAACTAAACCAGCAGAAGGAGAATAGACATGACAATCAATGGTTATAATCTATCAACAAGACCGTACTTAAGAAATTCCGGTTCGAACGTTGAGACCGTTGTAGAGATTCAACTATCAGAAGGCAACCGCTACAGCACTAACTCACGATCATTCCCCGGAGACCGTACAAATGAATCAGAAGACGTTTTGATTCAAGCGGTGTTGGATGTTCTCAAGTCTGAATTGGACCCAAGCTCTGCGATTGTGCAGGCGCAGAATAAGCTTGAACAAGCTGAGCAGCAGATTGCCCAAAACAAGACCGAGCAGAACAGACTTGCTGCTCTTGCAAATAAAATCGATAAAGTAGTGCGTGTCATGGCTCAAGATTCCATCATGGGTGAGAAAATTGCCTACGGAACAACCTACAAGGAGCTTGTCGAACTCTTCCCATTTGCAGAAGAAGGTAAGGTCTATCAACCAGGTGATATGTTTGTGATTGAAGATCCTGAGCATGTCGAATTGAACGGCGAAGGTAAACGTATCTTGATTCAAACGAATCAGGCTTTCACTTACAAAGGCGAATCTATCAAGCAACTTGAAGGTGGACCATCTCAAAATGGCCTTCTTGCAATCTGGAAGTGGGATGGAACAAAAAACGACAAACATACTCAAACATCTAATGAGTTAGAGACAAAACCTGTTCAGTAAAGGAGAATATATGAAAATCGAATTGTTTAACTTTTTTAGAAACCTGATTCAAACAGAAGATGGTTTAGTATTGTATGCTTTAGGCTTAATTGTGATTCTAGAAATCGTAGATTTTGCATCAGGGACGTTTGCAGCAATTGCAAATCCAGAAATTGAATACAAGAGTAAGATTGGTATTAACGGCTTAATTCGAAAGATTCTAGGTGTCCTCTTGTTGATGGTATTGATTCCGATGTCTGTCTTGTTGCCTGAAAAGACAGGCTTCGCATTCTTGTATTCGATTTATCTTGGATATTTACTTTTCACTTTCCAATCACTCATTGAAAATTACCGTAAGTTGAAAGGTAATGTGACTATCTTCCAGCCTATCATTAAGGCATTTGAGCGTTTATCTGGCGATAAAAACGATAAGAACGAAGGAGAACAATAATGGATATTGATACAAGTAGACTAAGAACTGATTTACCGCAGGTCGGAGAACAACCATACAGACAAATTCATGCACATTCAACAGGAAATCCCAATTCAACAGCCCAAAATGAAGCAGACTACCATATGCGTCGTCCTGTTGATTCAGGCTTTTTCTCGCACGTTGTCGGCAACGGCCGTGTGATGCAGACCTGGTATACAGACATGGGGGCCTATGACGTAGGAGGTGGTTGGAACGTTGAAGGATACGGCCAAGTTGAGCTTATTGAAAGTCATAGCACAAAAGAAGAGTTTATGCGTGATTATAAGCTCTATGTTGAGCTTTTGCGAAACCTTGCCGATGAAGCAGGGATTCCGAAAACGCTGGATTCTGATAGCCTAGCAGGAATCAAGACACATCAGTATTGCACGTACAACCAACCTCGAAACTACTCTGACCATGTGGATCCATACCCTTACCTTGCTAAATGGGGTATCAGTCGTGAGCAATTCAAGAAAGACATTGAAGGTGGTCTTTCTGAAGCTGGTTGGAAACAAAATGGCACCGGCTGGTGGTGGGAGGAGTCAGATGGCTCTTATCCTACAAACCGCTGGAAACAAATCAACAACGAATGGTTCTACTTTGATGACCGTGGATACTGTCTAATCAACCGATGGTTCAATGATGGTAAAGATTGGTTCTACCTTGATAAACGTGGGGCAATGGTCACAGGCTGGATGTTCCTCAACCATCGATGGTATTTCTTCAAGTCAGATGGGCGTATGGCCACTGGATGGGTAAAATACCGAGAAACTTGGTATTTTATGGAAGAAAAAGATGGTTATATGCTATCTAAACAGTTCATTAAGTCAGGCGATGGCTGGTACTATTTGAAGGCGAACGGTGAACTTCACACAGATCCAGCATTCAAAACCGAACCAGACGGGCTTATCACTATAGTTGATAAACCAAAAGAAGAAAAATAAAAACAGAAAGGACTTTCAAATTAGATTACACCAACCGCAGGCAATAGCTTGCGGTTTTTTGTTTGCTCAAAATAGAAAAAACAGTGATGATACTCACTGTTTTTCTTGTAGTGTATGGGCGTAAGAAGTCATGCTGATAGCGTGTTTTAAACGCATGTTCATGATATCTGATACACCGTTTTTATACTTATCTACTGCCTGAATAGATACGCCACAGTTTTTGCTGATAGCATAGGCTGTGGCGTTGTCTAAAAGCCAGCGGATAGCTTTAATATCTACTGACATATATTACCTCATAAAATACCAAACTGTAAATAGGAGTAGAAGAAGTCCAATAATAAATTCAACTTTTTCACGCTTGGTGGTTTTTCTAATTTTTAGATTTACTTTCATTGTTTTTCCTGTTATAATTTAAGTACACCCCCGAAGGGGTGGATAGTGATTTCTCACTATCCAAATTCGATGTGCCATTCAAAGCTGATTATAAATAAGTTTATTTTGACTACTAGCTTATTTGTTTTTACTTTGAGTGGCTTCTTTTTGAACTTAAACATTTTGTTTTCCTTTCTACTAGTTTCCTTGTCTAAGGTTTCCTCCTTAACCTTATGTATCTATTATACAACTAAAGTTGTATAATGTCAATAGTTTTGATGAAGTTTTTTTAAATTTTTTTCAAAAAAATAGACCTTGTCCAGAGGTCGGGGAGTTGGAGGGGACACCCTCCAAGAGCGTTGATTTAATAAGATTTTATTTTACCTTTTTCATAATAATCTCCCTAAAGAGGCCACCCAATCAGGTGGCTTTTTTGTTTGAAAAAACTCCTTAGAAAAGACTAAGGAGAAAGAATCATGTTTTCTTTTTAAGTTGTTGATTTCGATACTGTCTAGGTGTTAAGTGATAGTGCTGCTTAAATTGACGGTTGAAGTTTGAAAGGTTGGTGAAACCGACTTGGCTTGCAATTTCTTGAATACTGAAGTTGGTTTGGTCGAGTTTCTCACAGGATTTTTCAAGACGTAACTGGAGAAGGTAGTCCATACAACTGGCTCCAGTATGTTGCTTGAAAATACTCATAAAGTGATTTTTACTATATCCAAATGTTGCAGCCAGTTGCTCAATATGAATGGGTTCTGAGTAGTGCTGTTCAAGGTAGCAAATCACTTCTTTTAGTTTTTGGTATTTTTGGTAGGTATCATCTGTATAGTGTCGATTGACATATCGATACTTAAAGAGAAGATGAAGCAATTCGTATAGTTTAGATTTTATGAGTAGATCGTAGTATATGCCTTTTTCTTCAAGGATAGAAAAGAGGGAAAGAAGGCAGGATTGAATTTGATCATAGGCCTTATCGCCTGGTGATATTTGAGGAGTAAGGCAAAAGTGACCAGAGTGGAGGGGTTGGATATAGCGTTGGCTAAAACTGTCAATTTGACTTCTACCTAGGAAATCTAAATGGATACGAAAAACTGTTGAAATTTGTTCTTGATTTTCAATAGGGTAGATAGCGTGAGGAGACGTTGGCTGAATTAGGAAAATATCACCTTCATGACTTTCAAAGCACTCAGAGTTGATATAGAAGGTAGCAGTTCCTTTTTTGACATAGATTATCTCGAATTCAGGATGCCAATGATAAATTGTATTAGAAGATTGCTTGGATAGGATTTGTTTTCCAAAATCATATGGGAAGTCAGATGGGTTATCTCGTAAGAAACGTGAACGGTCTGCCATGGTAAATCCTCCCAATATACTATTACTACGTTTATTATACCAAAAAAACTTCCTTATCTAGGAAGTTTTCGGGCTTTAAGCTTTCTTTTTCATATAAAAAATAGTAAGCATAAGTCCAATGAAGGCCAAAGCAATAGCAACATAAAAAGCTACACTATAATTTCCATTATTAGCCATTGCTATTTGAACAGCGACTTTGGGAGCGAAAAATGCTGCTAAAGAATATCCAGTGAAGACTATACCGTAGTTGACCCCTTGATTTGCAGGACCGTAATTTTCCATGATCATAGATGGGAAGACCCCCATAACACCACCAAAGCAGATACCAAGTCCTATAATTCCTAAGGTAAACCCGAATTGACCAGGGACGATAGTTAGGGAAAATAAAGCTAGGACAATGACAGAGTAGATAATTAATAAGGTCTTTGAACGGCCAATTTTATCAGAAAGTGATCCCCAGATAAAACGACCACTAGAGTTTGCGATTGAATAAAGAGAGACATAGAGAGCTGCAGTGCCTGCAGAGAGTCCAAACATTGACTGACCGATTGGTGATGCCTGAGAGGCAATCATCAAACCAGAAAAGGCGCCGACAAAGAACATGCTAATGATAATGTAAAACAGAGGACTTTGTAGCATTTGTTTCCAGGTTTTATTAGTAGCTTCTTGCTTGGTTGGGCTAGTAGCTTTCCAGCCTGCTGGTTGGTAGCCGCTTGGAGCCGCCTTGATAAAGAAAATTGCACAGATGATAACAACAATATAGACTAGCCCAATGGTACGAAAAGCAAAGAAGGCATCTTGTTGTTGAATGAGATTGCTCGCGACTGGAGAAGCGATGACTGCAGCAAATCCCATTCCGCCTGTCAGAATTCCAGAGGCTAAGCCACGTTTATCAGGGAAGAGGCGAAGTGAATTGGAGAGGGCACCTGAATAGGCAAAACCTTGACCAAGCCCGGCCATTAATCCATAGGTCAAATAAAGCATGGTTGGTGAATTGGCATAGCCGGTTAAGTAAAATCCGCTAGCAAATAGGAGAGCGCCAAGGGCGATGGTCCATTTTACGTAACCTTTGTCAACTAAATAACCTCCTAGAATCATGGGGATAGGGCCGATTGCAGAGTTGATAGCAAATGCTAACATAATATCTGACATGGACCAGCCTGTTGAACTGCTAAGTGGTCCGGCAAAAACAGAAAAGGAATAGACGGCACCTGTGCAAAGAAGAATGGCTGTAGACGCGACTAAAATCCTCCAACGATTGAATGTCTCTTTCATAAAAACATCCTCCTTAAATGTATATTTTTTCACCAAGACTATATCATAGTTAAGGAAGTCGGTCAATAGTTAACGAAGATATTTTGTTAATTTTTTCACGAACTTGTACTAAAGTACGATAATCTGATAGAATAGCACGGTCTTTATTATCAAGGATTTACAAGATTTTCTAAAGTAGTATAATGAAAGTAGATTAAATAAATGAAAGGGGTACCAAGATGAAACTAGTTGCTATCGTTGGAACCAATTCAGATCGCTCAACCAATCGGAAACTCTTGAAATTTATGCAAAAGCACTTTTCGGATAAAGCCGACATTGAGGTATTGGAAATCAAACAATTGCCAGCATTTAACGAACCTGAGGACAAGCAAGCGCCAGCTGAAGTTCAAGCTTTTTCAGAAAAAATTCTTGCCGCAGATGGTGTCATTATTTCAACACCTGAGTACGACCACACGATACCAGCACCTTTATCCTCTGCTTTAGAGTGGATTGCTTATACCAGTCGCGCCTTAATCAATAAACCAACTATGATTGTAGGTGCTTCTCTCGGTTTGCTAGGAACATCTAGAGCGCAGGCACATTTACGTCAGATTTTAGATGCGCCGGAGCTGAAAGCGAGAGTTATGCCTGGTACAGAGTTCTTTCTAGGTCATTCTGAGCAAGTCCTAGATGATGAGTGCCATTTGAACAATCCTGAAAAGGTTGCAGAACTTGAAGAACATTTTTCAGAGTTTCAAAATTTTGTTGAACTAACAAAGGCTTTGGTCAAACCAGAAGATACAAATCGTAAGAAATCTTTCATTTGGGAAGAATGGTTGAAAGCATAGGTATTTCAAGAAAGGAGAACAATCCATGAAATTAGTAGCTATTGTTGGGACTAATGCAAAAAAATCCTATAATCGCAACCTCTTGCAATTTATGAAAAGACATTTTGCTTCAAAAGCGGATATTGAGATTTTAGAAATAACAGATGTACCAATGTTCAATGAAACAGATGATCAAACAGATACACCTATTATTCAGAAATTTAATCAAGCTATTTCAGAAGCTGATGGTGTTATTATCTCGACACCCGAGCACAATCATACGATTCCATCAGGTTTGAATAGCTTGCTCGAGTGGTTGTCTTTTAACATTCATCCGCTAGACGGAAAGCCGACCATGATTGTCGGAGCTTCTTACGATATTCAAGGATCTTCACGTGCCCAACTTCATCTTCGTCAGATTTTGGATGCTCCTGGGGTAAATGCAACAGTTATGCCAGGTAGTGAGTTTTTACTTGGTCGAGCTCATCGAGCATTTGATGATAATGGAGATTTGATTGATGAGCGAACCGTTGATTTTCTAGATAGTTGTTTTTATCGTTTCCTTCGCTTTGTATCTGTTGCAAACCAACTAAATCTTCCTGAAGAAGTCCGCTTTGAACCGGGGACTTACCATGTTACAACTGAAGGCCATAATGGTAAATTGCCGATGGATGTCACAGTTTCTGAAGGCCGTATTGAAAAAATCGAAATCGATTCTTCTAGGGAATCTTCAGGAATCGCAGATGTCGTCTTTACCCGTATCCCAGCAGAAATCATTGAGGGACAGACCTTAAACGTTGATGCGGTGTCAGGAGCTTCTGTGACTTCAAATGGTGTTTTAGATGGAGTTGCGCGTGCAGTCAAACAAGCCGGTGCAAATCCAGATGTTTTACGGAAGCGTTCAAAAGCGCCATCTGCCCTAGATAAAGAAGATAAAACCTATCAGGCAGACGTTGTCATCGTCGGAGGCGGAGGAGCTGGATTAGCTGCAGCGGCTGCAGTCTTACAAACTGGTAAGAAGCCAATTGTTGTTGAGAAATTTCCTGCAATTGGAGGAAATACTGTTCGTGCAGGTGGTCCAATGAATGCACCAGATCCAGCATGGCAAGGAACCTTCGCAGCTCATCCAGGTGAGGCACATACGCTTCAAGAATTGATTGCGACAGATGAATCAACGATTGATCCAGAATATCTAGAGGACTTTAGAGCCTTGAAAGTTGAGGTTGAGCAGTATTTGCAGGACCCGAGCTATTTGTTTGACTCTACCTTACTTTATCGTATCCAAACCTATATCGGTGGGAAACGAAAAGATTTACAAGGGAATGAAATTCATGGCCAATACGATTTGGTTTCTGTTTTAACCGAACGGGCCCTAGAGTCTGTTCGTTGGTTGGAAGACATCGGTGTTGAATTTGTTCGTAGTGAAGTGACAATGCCAGTTGGAGCCCTTTGGCGTCGTGGCCATAAGCCGGTTCAACCAATGGGGTATGCCTTTATATCTGTCCTACAAAAATATGTTCTAGAACATGGTGGCAAGATTTTGACAGATTCTCCAGTTAAAGAATTGCTTGTAAAAGATGGGGCTGTCAAGGGTGTCAGAGCAGAAGGCCGAAACGGTCAAACCATCATTGTCAATGCAGATGCTGTTGTTCTAGCTTCTGGAGGATTTGGTGCCAATACAAAGATGCTACAAAAATACAATACCTACTGGACTGAAATTGCAGATGATATTGCTACATCTAATACACCAGCTGTAACAGGGGATGGTATTCTTTTAGGGCAAAGTGTAGGTGCAGATTTGGTAGGTATGGGCTTTAGTCAAATGATGCCAGTATCCGATCCAGTGACAGGAGCCCTTTTCTCAGGACTTCAAGTTCCTCCAGCAAACTTCATCATGGTAAATACTGAAGGGAAGCGCTTTGTAGATGAGTACGGTAGCCGAGACAAGCTATCTCAAGCGGCGATTGATAATGGAGGCTTGTTCTATCTAATTGCAGATGAACGTATCAAGGCAACTGCCTACAACACTAGCCAAGAAAAAATCGATGCCCAAGTCAAAGCAGGCACTCTCTATCGTGCAGATACGATAGAAGAGTTGGCGGTTCAGATTGGTGTAGATCCACAAGTTCTAGTGGAAACGATTAAGAATTACAATTCCTATGTTGATGCAGGCTTTGACCCTGAATTTAATAAAGGTAGCTTCGATCTCAAGTGTGAGGTTGCGCCATTTTACGCAACACCAAGAAAACCAGCCGTTCACCATACAATGGGTGGACTCAAGATTGATACTTCAACACACGTTTTGAATGAAAACGGTCAGATTATCCCTGGTTTGTATGCTGCCGGAGAAGTCGCAGGTGGACTCCATGCAGGTAACCGTCTAGGAGGAAATTCGCTTACGGATATCTTTACTTTTGGACGTATTGCAGGTCAAACAGCTGTTAAAGAAAATTGTTAGTGATTGATTTAAAAATTAAGGGAATTTTAAGTCTCCTTGTGTATTATATAGTTATTAAATAAAGACCTCCTAATACTCTTCGAAAATCTCATCAACCTTCGTTAGAGTCGACT
>ERZ773087.310-NODE-310-length-37992-cov-7.992540_pt1 | contig 37992 bp, 36 predicted proteins | sample MGYA00511375_ERZ773087 | MGnify/ENA primary metagenome ERZ773087 (study PRJEB29015, sample SAMEA2737995) | human oral metagenome | biome: human oral; feature: human-associated habitat; material: dental | place: China | collected 2063 ...
GGGAAGATTGTTGAACGACGAGACCAAGTTTTGATTACTTGTTTTTCTTACCAGACTGTATATTTTGTTGGATTTTCTTTTCCAAGCTATAGTGAACGTAAGGTCCTTTTTTTAATGAACGTGCCATTTGTTAGTCTCTTATTTTTTTCTGCGTTCTACAATATACTTATTACTTGCCTTGGTTTTAGAACGAGTTCTGTAACCTTTGGCAGGGATACCTTTACGTGAGCGTGGATGACCTCCTGAAGCGCGTCCTTCACCACCACCCATGGGGTGATCTACTGGGTTCATTACCACGGCACGAGTACGAGGACGACGTCCGAGCCAGCGTGAGCGACCTGCTTTCCCTGAAAGGACGAGCTGGTGATCGGAGTTAGATACTGCTCCAATAGTAGCAAGACATGTGAGCAGGATCATACGTGTCTCTCCTGAAGGCATTTTCACAGTGGCGTACTTACCTTCTTTGGCCATAAGCTGAGCAAAAGTACCTGCTGAGCGAGCGATATTGGCTCCTTGTCCAGGACGAAGCTCGATGCTATTGATTACGGTTCCAAGCGGAATTTGAGAAAGTGGCATCGCATTTCCGATTTCAGGAGCGGCTGTCTCTCCTGATACGATTACCTGACCTACTTTCAAGCCTGCTGGTGCGATGATGTATCGCTTTTCTCCATCGGTATATTCTACCAAGGCGATAAAGGCTGTTCTGTTTGGGTCGTACTCAATAGAAACTACAGTGGCTTCTACACCGAACTTGTTCCTTTTGAAATCGATAATACGATACTTTTTCTTATGACCACCACCTATGTAGCGCATGGTCATCTTCCCTTGATTGTTTCTACCCCCGGTCTTTTTTAACGGAACGAGCAAGCTCTTTTCCGGCTTATCAGTGGTGATCGCATCGTAATTATTCACCACTCTAAAACGCTGACCTGGAGTCGTGGGTTTTAATTTTCTTACTGACATACAGTCTTTTAAATTGTGTTATAAAAATCGATTGTTTCTCCTTCTTTTACACTCACTACCGCTTTCTTCACTGCGTTGGTCTGGCTGAGTTGTAGGCCATTCTTGGTGTAACGAACCGAACGCTTAGGGGCATAATTGAGTGTGTGTACCTTCTCTACAGTAACGCCATAGGCTGCCTCTACTGCTTTTTTGATCTGAATCTTATTCGCCTTCTTATCTACTGAAAAAGTATAGCGGTTTTTGTCCTCAGCATCCTTGGTAGCTTTCTCTGTAAGGATTGGTTTTATCAATATACTCATAATCTTACTTTGTTAAATTTGATTGAATAACCTCCACGGCACCCTCTAACAATACTACACTTGTTGCATTAGCAATATCGTAAGTGTTTAGCTCAGAAGCTGTTACAGTATTTACGGTAGGTATATTGCGAGAGGACAAATATACATTTTTATTTGTATCTGTCAATACAAAAAGTGATTTTTTATCTTGGATACCAAGGGCTGCCAAAATCTGTGTAAAGTCTTTAGTTTTAGGCGCCTGAAGATTGAAATCTTCTACAACGATAATGGCTCCTTGTTGTGCTTTTTGGCTCAAGATAGAGCGACGAGCAAGACGTTTTACTTTTTTGTTCAGCTTTTGAGTGTAATCCTTAGGACGAGGACCGAAGATACGACCTCCACCTACGAATACTGGAGACTTCACGCTACCTGCACGAGCTGTACCTGTTCCTTTTTGTTTCTTAATCTTGCGGGTACTTCCTGCCACTTCGTTACGTTCTTTGGACTTGTGAGTACCTTGGCGTTTGTTAGCCAAGTATTGTTTGATGTCCAAATAAATAGTGTGGTTATTAGGTGTAATCCCAAAAACAGCCTCGGAAAGGGTCACCTTTCTTCCTGTTTCTTTTCCTTGTATGTTTAATACTGCTACTTCCATTATTTGTGAATCGTTACGTAAGCATTTTTGTGTCCTGGAACACATCCTTTTAGGATAAGGAGGTTCTTTTCAGCGACTACTTTTAACACTTTCAAGTTTTGTACTGTTACTTTTTCAGCTCCCATACGTCCTGCCATACGCATTCCTTTGAATACACGTGATGGATAAGAAGACGCTCCTACAGAACCAGGTGCTCTAAGGCGGTTATGCTGACCGTGAGTGGATTGTCCTACCCCGCCAAATCCATGACGGCGAACTACACCTTGGAAACCTTTCCCTTTGGAAGTTCCTGTTACATCCACAAATTCACCTTCTACAAAATAATCAGCGGCTATCACGTCGCCTAATTTGTAAGTGCTCTCAAATCCTTGGAACTCGACAAGTTTCTTTTTAGGAGTTACACCCGCTTTGGCAAAATGTCCTGCCGCAGCCTTGGAAGTGTGCTTCTCTTTTTTGTCATCGAAACCAAGTTGAAGAGCTTCATACCCGTCAACCTCTTTGGTTCTGACTTGGGTAACTACGCATGGCCCTGCTTCTATGATGGTACATGGGACATTCTTCCCATTTTCGTCAAAAATGCTGGTCATGCCTACTTTCTTTCCGATTAACCCAGACATATTAAAAATATTTAATTTGATTTACTTTTTTTATCACAACAAAATCAAGGGGAACTCCTGTAGAACATTGCCCTACAGGGTACTCCTGACTTTATAATTTGATATTCAGGGTCAAGTATTCCAACCCTGAATATCAATAGTTTTACCGTTTTTCCCTCACGCTATTGTTTTGGGACAAGTCAAGCAAAACTTCCGCTTTGCTTTTATCATACTTTGATTTCTACTTCCACTCCACTTGGCAATTCGAGCTTCATTAGGGCATCAATAGTCTTTGGTGAAGAACTGTAGATGTCTAACAAACGCTTGTAAGAGCTTAGCTGAAACTGTTCTCTAGCTTTCTTGTTCACGTGTGGAGAACGAAGTACAGTAAAGAGCTTCTTGTGAGTAGGTAGTGGAATAGGTCCTACTACTCCTGCTCCTGTTGATTTTACTGTCTTTACGATTTTTTCAGCAGACTTATCTACCAAGTTATGGTCGTATGATTTTAATTTTATTCTGATTTTCTGACTCATTTCTTTTACAAATTAATTACCTCTTGCTTTTTTAATCACTTCTTCTGAGATGTTAGAAGGTGTTTCTGCATAGTGTGAGAACTCCATAGTAGAAGTTGCACGACCTGAAGAAAGGGTTCTAAGAGTTGTTACATAACCGAACATTTCAGAAAGTGGTACATTGGCTTTGATTACCTTAGCGCCATTTCTGTCGCCCATGTCATTTACCTGACCACGACGACGGTTAAGGTCTCCTACGATGTCCCCCATGTTCTCTTCTGGAGTGATTACCTCTAGCTTCATGATAGGCTCCATAAGTACGGCTTTGGCAGCACGAGCGGCTTCCTTGTAACCCAACTTAGCAGCCAATTCAAATGACAAGGAGTCGGAATCCACAGGGTGGAAAGAACCATCCTTAAGGGTAATCTTCATCGCATCCATTTCAAATCCAGCCAAAGGCCCGTTCTTCATCGCTTCTTTGAATCCTTTTTCTATAGAAGGGATATACTCTTTTGGAATGTTACCTCCCTTGATTTCGTTGATGAATTCCAAACCAGCTTTTCCTTCTTCAGCAGGTTCCATAGTAAAGACGATATCGGCGAACTTACCACGACCCCCTGTTTGTTTCTTGTACACTTCACGGTGGTCAGCCTTACCTGTAATGGCTTCCTTGTACTCTACTTGTGGTTCTCCTTGGTTTACCTCTACCTTAAACTCACGTTTGAGACGGTCTACGATGATATCCAAGTGAAGCTCACCCATACCAGAGATGATAGTCTGTCCAGAGGCTTGGTCTGTTTTTACTTGGAAGGTAGGGTCTTCTTCGGCGAGTTTAGCCAAGGCCATACCGAGCTTATCTACGTCAGCCTTAGTCTTAGGCTCTACTGCGATACCAATCACTGGATCTGGGAACACCATACTTTCTAGTACGATAGGATATTTTTCATCACAAAGAGTATCCCCTGTTTTGATATCCTTGAAACCTACCGCAGCTCCGATATCTCCTGCTTCAATGTATTCGATAGGGTTCTGCTTGTTAGCATGCATTTGGTAGATACGAGAGATACGTTCTTTGCTTTCGGAACGTGTGTTAAGCACGTAAGAACCTGCATCCAAGTGTCCAGAATATACGCGGAAGAATGCCAAGCGACCTACATAAGGGTCTGTTGCAATCTTAAAGGCCAACGCAGCGAAAGGTGCATCTACAGCTGGCTTACGAAGTGCTGGTTCCCCAGTATCAGGGTTAGTTCCTTCGATAGCTTCCTTATCCAATGGAGAAGGTAAGTAGCGGCATACTGCGTCGAGCATGAACTGTACTCCTTTGTTTTTGAAAGACGAACCGCAGGTCATTGGAATAATAGCCATGTCCATTACGGCAGCACGGAGCGCTTTGTGGATTTCTTCTTCAGAGATAGAGTCCTCATCTTCCATGAATTTTTCCAAAAGGCCTTCGTCGTAACCGGCTACTTCCTCGATGAGTTGTGCACGGTACTTAGCTACATCGGCTTTCATATCTTCAGGGATATCTACTACGTCAAAAGTAGCCCCTTGTGTTTCGTCATGCCATACGATAGCGCGGTTTTTGATAAGGTCAACTACCCCTTTGAAGTCAGCTTCTTCACCGATAGGCAATACGATAGGCACTGCATTGGATTTGAGCATGTCCTTCACTTGTTGGCATACTTTAAGGAAGTCAGAACCTTGTCTGTCCATCTTGTTCACAAAGCCCATACGAGGCACTTTGTAGTTATCGGCAAGACGCCAGTTGGTTTCAGACTGAGGTTCTACCCCATCAACGGCAGAGAAGAGGAACACCAACCCGTCCAATACACGGAGGGAGCGGTTCACTTCCACGGTGAAATCCACGTGGCCTGGGGTATCTATAATGTTGAAATGGTATTCCTGTGCATCAGCAGTAGGTTTTCCATTTTCAGTTGGGAAGTTCCACTTACATGTAGTAGCAGCCGATTGGATAGTAATCCCACGTTCTGCCTCTTGCTCCATCCAGTCCATGGTAGAAGCTCCATCGTGTACTTCGCCTATTTTGTGCGTTTTACCTGTATAGAAAAGGATACGCTCAGTGGTAGTAGTCTTACCAGCATCAATGTGTGCTGCGATACCAATATTTCTTGTATATTTTAAATCTCTACTCATACTACCTCACGAATTAAAATCTAAAGTGGGAGAATGCCTTGTTGGCCTCTGCCATCTTATGTGTATCCATTTTTTTCTTAACAGCAGCCCCTTCTTCTTTAGCTGCAGAGAGGATTTCTCCTGCGAGTTTTTGCGCCATAGATTTTTCATTTCTTTTGCGCGCATATCCGATAAGCCATTTCATCGCCATAGACACTTTACGGTCTGGACGGATTTGCATAGGGATTTGGAAAGTAGCACCACCTACACGGCGAGAGCGTACTTCCACATGAGGCATCACATTGGAGAGGGCATCTTTCCACACTTCCAAGGCTGTTTTCTCATCATTATTCTTCTTTTGTTCTACGATATCAATTGCATCATAGAAAATCTTAAAAGCCACTGACTTTTTACCATCCCACATCAGGTTATTTACAAAGCGCGTAACCAATTGGTCATTGTACTTTGCATCTGGTAAAAGAGGTCTTTTTTTAGCTTGTCTCTTTCTCATTTGGTTGTTTTAGACGGTTTTAAAAATTTACTTTTTCTTTCCTTTTGCTGGTGCTGCAGCAGCTTGTCCTGGTTTAGGGCGTTTAGCTCCATACTTAGAGCGTCTTTGGGTTCTTCCATTTACCCCAGCAGTATCCAGTGCACCACGTACGATGTGGTAACGTACCCCTGGTAAATCTTTTACTCTTCCGCCTCTTACCAATACTATCGAGTGCTCTTGGAGGTTGTGTCCTTCTCCTGGGATATACGCATTGACCTCATTACCATTAGTTAAGCGAACACGCGCTACTTTACGCATCGCAGAGTTCGGTTTCTTAGGGGTAGTGGTGTACACACGTGTACATACGCCACGACGTTGGGGACATGAATCCAAAGCAGCCGATTTACTCTTCTTGGCTATTTTAGCTCTTCCTTTTCGTACTAATTGTGAAATTGTTGGCATTTATAAAATATTTTTTTAAGCGAGGGCAAAGATACAAACTTTTTACTAACTGACAAAACGTAAGACATTTATTTTCAATAACCCTTGCTTGCTAACGTAGTGATTCTTACGACTTTTCGTCTTTACAAAATGTGTAATTATCGGATTATCAGCGTTTTATATTATCTATACAAAATACTTCAAAAAGAAAAATTTTCTTGAAAAAAGTTATTAACAGGGTAATGAAAGTATTAGCCTATGAGGTTGCAACCTTTCTGCTTCCGAGGTTGCAAGCTTTTGTACTGGAGGTTGCAACTTTTCTTTTCTGAGGTTGCAACCTTATTGCGTTAAAGTTAGAGAATTTGTGTTTTAACTATCATTTCGTATTACTATATACTTCTGAGTAAGTGCATTTTTGCTTTCTCCAGAAGTCATTTGTAGTGTGTTATTCAATAAAAGGTCTATATAATGTTTCTTCATCCAATAACGATCAGAAAAACCTAATTCTTCTGCTATTTCTTGCAGTGTATGAGGTTCTTGACAGAAAGCTATAATACGGCCAATAGTCTCTTTTTTCTTATTACTCCTTGCCTTTTACTCCTTGAGTTTTCTGTTACTCCTTGCCTATATGCAGTATTAATAGAATAGGTAGTCCAACGTCCTTTGTTAGTGGATAATAACATATTTTTGCCTACCAAGGCATAGAGTAATTTCCCTATAATCATCTCCATAAATCTCCAAAAGTTATGCTCGTCAATTATCAAATTAAAACACTCTTATTGGCAATACTTTTCTAGGACTATTCTTCTCTCCTACATGTACTCTGCCATCAGAGGGAGTGAAAGAAACATAATAGGCCTCATAATACCCTTTTTGGGTAGAACTCCAGTATTCGGCGGCGGGAAGTTGCAATACCTCTCGGTTATGTGCAATATGGGATAGCTCCATCATGCTGGGAATAAACCAGTCGTCCTTGCCCATAGCACGGAAATGATGCCTTACATAGTAGCTGGCGGAGGTATCAGAACAGTCGTTGGCTATCAGTGCGGTATTGTCACGACCCGTACCAAAGGCAGCACTGGTACTCTCTTGTGATAGCCCACAGCCCCAAGGATAAGCCTCCGCAGGCAGATCGGCCGTTGCTGGAATCAGGTAGCCATGTAGCTGGTCTGGTACAAAGCCTTCGTCTGAAGGGGTAAAGAGATAAGCCACAACACCACCCTGATACACATCGCCCATACTGAGCATAGGAGTGGTTAGCGACTGAGGATCTGAGTATGTGGTGCCACGCTCATTGGTAGCAAAGGCAGCTACATAATAGGTCGTATTGCGTTCCAGCTGGGTCAGTTCCATAGGGAAACTGCCCAAGATATTTCCGCTGAGTGATACCTGACCCGTATTGTTTTCCAAAGTAGGGTTGGTATGGTGTTGGCTATAAACAAAACCATACTGGAGAATTTTACCGCCCCCATTGGAGGTGATATTCCCAGTGAGTTTTACCTTAGTAGAGAAGGTCTCACCTTGTGCAAAGGAAGAGAGTGCAGGCAAAGAGACATTTTGGGTATGGAGCGTAAGAGGTTCGCTATAGGAGGTGCCTCGCTCATTGGTCGCAAAAGCTCGTACATAATAGCGTGTATCCACCGAAAGTCCTCTTAGGGTAGCCGAGAAGTTACCTTCACCACTGCCTACCTCCACCAAATGGTCGTTTAAAGTGGGCTGAGACTGACTGCTGCTATAGACAAAGCCACGACGGGAGATACTACCGCCCCCATCCTGCCTTACCAAGGCCGTAAGGGTTATCTCACTCACCGAAGGAATCGCATAGATTATCTGTAAAGCGGAGGGTGTACCTATATCCTCGGTAGTAAATGTGGCTACCTCCTCACTATAGGCTATACCCAATTGGTTTTTGGCATACGCTCTTACATAGTACTGTGTAAGAGGGGTTAGCCCCTGTACAGTAGCAAAGAAATTGCCCACTCCGCCCTGAAGTCTTACCACTTGGGCTGTCTCTTGGGTGAGGTGTTCGCTGGAGGTGTCATAGACAAAACCTCGCTCGGTAACCACTCCTCCATCGGAGGCTGAGCCAACCGTCGCATAGAGAGAGACTGAATGCTGTTGCAAGTCCTTATAGGTTACAAAGTGAACCCCTTCAGGCATCTGAGTAGGCAGCGTATGCAGTAGCAACTGCTCACTATAGACAGTACCTGCGGCATTGGTTACAAAAGCACGCAAGAAATAACGCTTGGCTGGGGCAAGGTCGGTGAGTTCGTGGAAGAATTTCCTTTCGGAGGTGTTGGTACCTAATACCTTGGTAGCTCCATTCTCCAAGGAAGGCATATCCTGATGATCACTATAGACAAAGCCTGTCTGGTAAGTGGCTGCCCCACCTATATGGGCTACTTTGGCCTTGACAAGGGCGGAGGTATTGGTGACATTAGCAGGAGCCTCCATCTCTACCCCCAAGGCAGGCTGTTCCCTTGAGGTGTTGAACTTAAGCACCTCGCCCACTGCCCTCCCCTTTTGGGTCATCACATAGGCACGGACATAATAGGGCGTATTGGCTACAAAGGTCTGTACGGATAGGGAAAAGGTCTCGTTCCTATAAGAGGGTGTTGTCTTGGATACCACTCCATCGGCGGGCGAGGGTTGTTGATTGACTGTAGAATAATAGAAACCATATTCGGTTACAGGGTATCCCCCTGTATCGGGTATTGCTCCCTTGAAGGTGATTTGGTAGTCCTGCACCTCTGGTTGCAGCGTGGTGACAGTCGCAGCTGTTCCCTTGAGGGTGGTAAATGACTGTATTTCAGCCAAAGCGGTGCCCTGTCCGTTAGTTGCAAAGGCTTGGTAGTAGTAGGTAGTTTCGGGGATCAGGTGCTTGAGCTGTACTGTATAGCTTCCCGTTCCGAAAGAGGGATCGGTGGCTACTCGGCGCTCTCCCACATTGGCCAAGGCCTCCTTGGAAGTGGCATAGTAGAACCCTCTTTTGCTGACCATGCTATTATAGTCCTGTACAAGAGTGATACTCAGGGTGGCAGAACTCTTGGTTACCTCTGTTTCTTTTTGATCTTTGAAAGCAGGAGCAAATACCTGCTTGAAGTTATAGTTTTCCTTGCTGCAAGCCACACAGACAAGCAGACATAATAGATATTTTTTCATAATGATTAATGATTAATGCCAACAATGATTAATGCCATTAATCATTATTGGCATTAATCATTGCTTTAAGGTTTATTGTAATTCCAAAAGTATATTCGGGGGCGTATAGTCGCTCAGTAAAGGCAATATAGGACATACCTCCTACTACATTGATGAGTTTGCTCAAGCGAAAGGTAGCTCCCCAATAACCAGGGATATAGCTCTTTCGCTCCAGAGTCTGCTCGTGGGCATATTCATTGACAAAAGGATAGCGGTGCCAGCCTATACCTCCGCCTACATTAAGATAAGCCCAGTGGGTCAACCTCAAGGAAGCACCCCCTACAAACTCGGTTTTGTTGGCTGGAAAGTCCTCACGAGCATATTGTTCCAACTTGGAAGCCTTTCTAAGGGAGGACCGGAAGTTCAGAAAAGCGCCTATCCGCTTATCACTTCCCCCTAGTTCGCCTCGAATACCAAAGGGCGCAATGGTACCGCCCTCATAGCCCACTGAGAAGAACCGCCCCCAGTAGGCTGTACGCTCCGCACGCCGAGCCTCCCTGTCCTGAGCTGCGTCCTGCTGCTGGGCAAGGGTAGGTAAGACGCTGAGTAGCAATAAAGTAAAAATGTATAGTTTCATCACGTCACTAATTTTATAGATAGTATCGACAAAAGTATAAAAAACTTTTGAAAAAAATCACAATACTTCGAAAATTAACACCCTATACTAGCTCATCAATTCATTTGCTTATTTGCTTATTAATTCCTATCTTTGCAGCTGCTAAATTCTAAAACATAAAGATATGAGTTTCTTTAGACATCTTTTAAATCTGCACGACGGAGAGGAAAAAAAAGAGAAAGTAATAGAAGATATTATCAGTAATATTTCCTTCCGTGGAGCAAACTTATGGATTCTGGCTTGTGCCATTCTCATTGCCTCTATTGGACTGAATGTCAATTCTACGGCAGTAATTATCGGAGCTATGCTCATCTCTCCCCTTATGGGTCCTATTGTGGGAGCAGGATTTGCCTTAGCTACCTATGACTTCGATCTGCTTAAGAAGACCGGACGCAGCCTACTGATAGCCACTTTTGTCAGCCTATTGGTATCCTTTATTTACTTCTACATCAGCCCGTTCAAGGACGCCCAATCAGAACTGCTGGCACGTACCTCCCCCACTATCTATGATGTACTGATTGCCTTCTTCGGCGGTGTGGTAGGAGCCATCTCCCTTACCCGACAGGAAAAAGGGAACCCTATTCCAGGGGTAGCCATCGCCACTGCCCTTATGCCTCCCCTATGTACGGCAGGCTTCGGCTTGGCAACAGGTAATTTTAGCTATTTCTTAGGGGCTTTCTATCTTTATAGCATCAACTGTTTCTTTATAGGAATAGCTACTTTCTTTATTATCAAATACTTAAAGTATAGACCTAAAAATACAGGCAACGAGAAACTGAACAAACGTCTGCACTACGTAATCACTTCATTGGTTATACTCATTGTTACCCCCAGCCTTTACTTGGCTTATACCCTTTTCCAAGAAAAGCGTTTCCACGAAAATGTTGCCCACTATATCACCGCCGAGTTTGAAAACAATGGTTATACAATCATCTACAAACGTATCCGCTACAATGCCTCTCCTAAAACAATTGAATTGGCTTTCTTAGATAAGAAATTCAGCGACGAAGAGGAGAAAAACCTACAAAACAACCTCAGAAAATTCAATATCTCCAATACAGAGCTTATTATCCGCCAAAAAGAATCGGATATAAGTCAGGAAATACTCTCTGAAATCAACAAAAATAAGGCTTCCCTCTCCAACAAAGACATAAAAATCAAACAGCTTACTGAGGAGTTGGAAAAGTACAAAATAGAAGATATCGATTTTGCCAAGGAAGTGAAGATCCTCTTCCCTAATATAAAGGATTTCTCGTTTGGTCGCTTAAATAGCTTTGCTTCTGATAGCCTTTCCACCACTACTCTGATGCTCTATTCCCCTGTAAAGGAAGAAGTCAAAGGTAAGGAAGTAGATAAAGAGGTAGATATAGAACGCCTCCAGCAATGGCTCTCCCAGAAGTTTGCTGACAAAAACATCAAGATTATCAAGGAGTAAGCCCCTCTATAACCCTAAGGAGCGCCTCCACTTGGCTATCCTCCGTTGCCCACGAGGTGATGAGCCTAATGGCCGTATGCTCGGCATCTACCTTTTGCCATAGATAGAAATCAAAATCAGCAGAAAGTTGTGCTATCTGTTGCTCTGTCAGTATAGGAAACAACTGATTGGTACAAGTATCGGAGAGAAAGCCGATGCCTTTGGCTACAAAGGCCTCCTTGATACGCTTCATCTGAGTATTAGCCACTCGCCCCAATTCCTCATAGAGGTTGTTCTGAAAAAGAGTAAGAAATTGTAACCCCAGTAGCCTTCCCTTGGCAAGCAAGGCACCTTTCTGCTTGATATAAAAGCTAAAGTACTCAGCCAAGGCTGATTGGTTGAACACAATCGCCTCCCCTAAGAGTGCACCACATTTGGTAGCTCCTATATAGAAAATATCAGTACAACGGGCGAGGTCTTCCCAGCCAATATCATTCCCTTCGGCACTAAGTGCTTGAGCGAGGCGTGCTCCGTCCATATAGAGCAACAGCCCCAACTCCTGACAGCACTGCCAAATAGCTTTTAGCTCTGCCAAGCTATATAACGTTCCTATTTCGGTAGTCTGGGTGATATACACCAAGCGAGGTTGTACCTGGTGAGGTACATTGGTATAGCGCAAAGCATAATCCCTGATCTGCTCAGGGGAGAGTTTTCCATTGTCCGAAGGTGCCAAGTGGATCTTGTGCCCTACCGCCTCAATGGCGCCTGTCTCATGGTCAGCTATATGTGCACTTTGGCAGGCGATGATACTCTCATGAGGGCGCAATATATGTCCCAAGACCAACAAGTTGGCTTGTGTTCCCCCACTGACAAAGAAGATTTCAGCCTGAGGATTTCCAATACGCTCCCTGATGAGTGCTTTGGCTTGCTCGCTATAGTCATCAAGCCCATAACCAGGTTGTTGCTGCCTATTAGTCTGTAAGAGTGCTTCCAAGATAGCAGGGTGAGCACCCTCTGAATAGTCGTTTTTAAAAGAGATTTTCATATTTTTGGGTTATATTTTTTAATCACTGCCTCCAAATAAGGATATACCCTCTCGGTCATACTGGTGATAAACCATCTGGGTGTTTTCATCATAATTGTCATATTACCACCTCTGGAGTACCAAAGACGTATTTTCTCTACCTGCTTCGGGTCTATTTCTCTGATAGTGAAAAAAGTAAGAAAATACAGCTTATCTTTGCATAGTATAAAAAAGGGAAAGTATTTTCTTGGCCAAGATAAGTTCTTCTGTACCTTGAGCAAATACTCAAAATCCTTATCACTCATCTCCTCCAAAAGCAGATGTTGCGCTTTAGCATTTCTCTTCACTACAGCGCTTAGCAAGTAATAGCCCCAAAAGAGAAATATAATAGGAGACAATGCCCAAGAAGCTACCTGCATAAGCATCCAACCTTTCAGAATATCTAAGGCAATAAGATAACCAAGAGGAATTATAAATATAAGGGCAAAGAAAATGGCAAGACCATTACAGATATAGCGCTTATACTTTTCTACTTTCTCCAAATAGCGCTTACGCTCATCACTTATTGCATGATAAGGTATATAACGGGCTACACGCTGTTCAAAGGTATTCTTGCGAAAGGCTACAAAGTAGAGCAGCACTCCCATTAGCGTATAGTGGAAAGCACTTATCAAAAAGAAAATATCTATATCCATTATAAAAATACTAATTCGGGATTATGTTTTTCAATAATAGCTTTAAAATAATAAAATCCTTCCCGAGATAGACCAAGGGTTATTTTTTTAGGAACTTTAAATTGTACAAAAATACCACCCCTACCTGTACTCCAATTTATTTCGGTTATTTGAGCAGGGTCAATTTCTCTAATAGCATAGAAAAGAAAAATGTACAACTGATTGTTACACAATACAAACGGCGGACTATATTTACTGATAAATGGCAAACTATCTTTTACTTTCAGGAGCAGGTCAAAATCGTCATCACTCATTTGTTCCAAAAGCATACGTTGGGCTTTCTCATTGCGCTTCAATACATAATTGATGAGGTAATATACCATAACAATAGGCACAAAAACAAGCAGTATAATCATCTTCATGTCATTAGGAATAGCCATATATACTTTGCTTATTTTCTCATAGTCTCCTTCAAACATTGACAAAATTAGAACTATCAAAGGAAAAGAAAGTATCACCAAAAGCATAATAGTAGCATACTTGTGGTATTTGTGCATCCCTTGCATATAAGCTTCACGCCTTTGTGAGAGATGCCGAGTAGGTCGAAAAAGGGCTAATCGCTCTTCAAAGGCATTCTTACGGACTCTTGTAAAATACAAAAAAATAAGGACATAAAGTAATAAGGGCACAGAGCAAATAACGTAAAACTTGTCCATAGTTACTATAAATTGAGATATTGTTTAAATAGGATAATTTCTTGGTTTTTCTGTCTAGTTAATAATTGAATTTGAGTTTTGTATATTGTTCTACAATCTGTAAAAAGAGAGGTAAGGCACTTTTAGATATACTAAAAACGGTAACTTTAGCTTTAGGATCTTTAATACGTACTAAAAACCCATGTTTAGTACTATGCCATTTTACTGAAATGATTTGGGTGGGGTCAATTTCTTTAATTGTATGAAAAATAAAAATTATCTCTTACTTTTAAGTAATTTAAAATCAGTTAATTACTAAAAATTTGATTCAATTATTGTAAAGAATTTTTAGCAATTTCAGTTTGCACTCCCCAATCTATTTCATTTTATAGGACTGTGGAATCATCTGTGACTACTCCATACATTACTTTGTTTTGGAATCCTACGAAATTTTCTCTGTTATTATTTATTTCTTTGCCTTTTCTCACACGATTGTCTCTATTGTAATAATATTTTATCCCAATGCGAGTATAAGGTTTTATATGACCATCATTATTGCTATGCTTCCCCAACCCTTTGCTATTGGCATACCAAATCCACCATAGATGTCAGTTAAAAATCTTCGAGATATAGGGAGCTCATAAGAAACCCAAAATCATGGTGCTACTAAATTTGCTTCAATACCAAATTGTTTTTGCAAATAATTTTCATCTTGTATGTCAGATATTCCAATCTCAAATATTTGCTTATTTGTCACTGAGTATTCTCTATCTGCTATTGATAGTACAATTGCATTTGGGTATAAGGAGCATAAACTAGATGCTATATTTTGCTAAGAATCGCCGTATTTAGCGAAATACTCCTTGATAAGCTTTTCTAATTCCTCAAAAGTGATTTCGAGTTCGCTATCGTTAATGTGAATTCCTTCAAACCCATTCCTTATTTCTTTACTTTTGATTTTGCTCAAGTAGTTTTCAGGGTGTTTGAGTTTGATATGGATGTGTTGTCCATAGTAATCTACTTTTCCTATAGCAGCTATTTCGCTCCAAGGGATTTCACCTACCCATTTACCTAGAGAATTCACATTGCTTTTGAGGTACTCGGGGGTGAGGATAAGCCCTTCGTTCTTCTTGTTCGACCGCCATAATTCTTGTATGTGTTTATAAAAAAGATAAGTTCCTATTATAAAAAGGACTACAAACAGCGCTAGATAGTATAAACTTATTCTATCAGCTGATAGGATAAAGACAATAATAGCAGCAATACCAAGCATTATAAGGATATATAAGCCTGTGAGTTTAAGCATTTTCTTTTTGCTAAACGGGATAATTGTGTGATTCATTTTTTTGTATTTAGTTAATAATAAAATTCTTGATCTGTATATTGTTCAATGATTTGCAAGAAATGAGGGAGTACTTTTTTAGGTAGGGTAAATATTATTTTTTCAGGAGCTTTGAATTCTATAAAAATACCATTTCTACGATAGCTCCAATCTAGATCGGTTATTTGGGTAGGGTCAATTTCTTTGATAGCAAAGAAAATAAAAATGTACAACTTATCGTTGCAAAGCACAAATGGCGGATTATATTTGCTTGTGAACGACAAACTATCTTTAACCTTGAGAAGGAGCTCAAAATCATCATCGCTCATTTGTTCTAAAAGCATATGCTGGGCTTTTTCATTGCGTTTTATTACATAGAAGAGAAGGTAATGCAATAACAAAACAGGCACATAGACAGTTAGTAGGACCATTTTTATATCATCATAGATTGATAATATATTGAGTATTCCTGTTTTCTCATATTCTTCTTTGAGCAATATTGCTATAAAAACACATAGAGGGAGGTATAAAATCACTAAGAGTATGATATGTGCGTACTTGCTATATTTGCGTACTTGCTGCCTATAGGCTTCCCGCTTTTGTGAGAGGTGGTGAGTAGGGCTAAAGAGAGCTAAGCGCTCTTCAAAAGCATTTTTGTGCACTACTGTAAAGTACAAAAAGACGAGGGTGAAAAGAAATAAAGGAGCAAAACAGATAATATAAAATGAGTCCATACTTATTTATTTTTTTGGTCTGTTAATAAATTGAGTTTTGTATATTGTTCTACAATTTGCAAAAAGATATCCAATGCACTTTTAGATATACTAAGGACGGTAACTTTAGCTTTAGGGTCTTTAATACGTACTATAAACCTATGTCTATTACTATACCATTTTACTGAGGTGATTTGAGTAGGGTCAATTTCTTTAATTGTATGAAAAAGAAAAATATATAAGTGATTGTTACACAACACAAATGGTGGGTCATATTTGTAGGGAAAAGATAAATTGTCTCTTAATTTGAGGAGCCGTTCGAAATCGGTATCGCTCATTTGTTCTAAAAGCATGTGTTTGGCTTTTTTACTGCGTTTCTGTATATAAAAAATGATATAATAACACACGAAAAGGGGCAGTAAAGTAGCTAGTAATATCATCAGGTTCTCATTAGAAAATGAAGTATTAGCTTTGCTTATTTCTTGATAGTTTTCTTTGAACAATACATAGACTAAAATGAAGAAAGGCAGTAAAAATAGGGCGAACATTATATGGTTATATTTACTAACCTTCTGCATATAGGCTTCCCGTTTTTGCGATAGCTGGCGGTAAGGGTAAAAAATATCGAGGCGTTTTTCAAACTCATTTTTGCGCACTACTATAAAGTAGAAAAGCGCAAAGAGAAAAAGAAATAAGGGTGCAAACCAGATAATGTAAATTATGTCCATAATTTAATGCTTTACTTTAACATTTCTACTTGAGCATCAGGACTATATCTCTTGATAATCTCCACCAAAATAGAATATACATTCCTATGCATCGCAATTGAAGTAGATTTTGTGGATTTGATATGTACAGTTACATCTCCTACCCTAAGATAAACAAGACTTACTTTTTTTATCTTCTCAGGATTTATCTCTTGAACGGTAAGGAAAGTAAATAAATACAGCTTATCCTTACAAAGTATAAAAGGAGGAAAGTATTTGAATAAGTATAATTCTTTTTGTACACATAGCAACACCTGAAAATCGCTATCATTCATCTGTTCTAAAAGTGCTTGCTGGTTTTTAATATTTCGTTTAAAAAAACAATATAGTAAATAAATGCCCAAACACTCTATTACCATTAGAAAAATTATAAGAAGAAAAATCATAGGAACACCTACATCAGGTAGCAGAAACGCACACATAATCATTAAGGGAATGCCCATAAATAAGCCTATGATTAGGCTCACTTTTTTGATATATCGCTTTGCTCCTCTAATATATTCCTGTCGTTCGGGGGTGAGGAGGCGGGGAGTATGATAGGCTAAGCGTTTTTCGAAATTACTTTTGTACTGGACAATGAAATATACAGAAATACATACAAGAGCTAAAACGAGAATGATTGTGGTATTCATAGTTGAATGAAAAAAATTAGGATTTATCTTTATCTTTCGATAGTAGCATCTTCCAGCTGGCCGCTAAGGTTGCCATACACCGTAATAGCGTGCCCCCAGAACATATCGTCATCATCAAAATAGATGCAGAAACGCTTATTGTCAAATAAAACTAACTCTGTTATACACATACGCTCAGCAAAGCGTTCGGGGGTAATCTCAGGGGCAGTAGCATCTTCTCCTTTTTGCCATTTGTTAGCTAAATCAGTGAGCTTTCCTGCAGCAAAGGCTTTGAGCTGTTCTATCCACACTTTGAATTTGACAAGGGCTGTTTGCCTAAAAAGATTTAGAAGTTCTTTTAGTTTTTCAATACCATTGGTATGAACATTTAGTGAAAGACCCTCTTCTACCTCTTCATAATGCATTCCTCCTTCAAAATGCCCATATATTTTATTTAACTCCAGTGAAAAATCATCGTCTTCATAGGTTACCTCTGTATTGTATTCTTCTAAGATAGCCTCAAAACGAGGCTCTATTACGTCTTCCTCTAATATTTCAACCAGCATAAATGTGTGCTGAAAAACTTCAGCAGCATTTCCAGGTTTTTGAGGACGTACTTTTAGGCGGAAAGCCTTTTGTGCCTGAAAGAAATATTTCCAATTATTATCGGGTACTAGCCATTCTATGCGAGCGTTTTTATAAAAAAGCTCATTAGTAGCTACATCTATATAAGCCAAAGGGTCATTGGAAGGTACCCAAGCTCCCTGATAATAACTTGCTCCATCAGTACGTGTTTCTATAAGAGCTATGATTTCCTTTTCTTCGGGGAGGAACTTATCAGAGAATTTTTGTACAATTTCTGGATTCATTTTATTATAACAATTTATAACTTGCTATGTTAGTTAATTCTATTACGCACTGCCATGCGTTTTTTGGTAGTGAAGAAAGGTTTTGTATTATGTTTTAAGCTGATATTTATATAAAAGAGTTGTTAGATACAAATAGAAATTTGTATTCATATAGATATAGGTTTTCTTGGTATGTGTGATAACAACCCTATCCCCCCATTATATTTTCTTGGATATAATTTTTCAATAAGCAAAGGACGAATGCTGATATTTCTAATTGTAGCAATAGGTATTTCAATAATATGTAAAAACTTAAAAAGATACAATTTTCCTTTGCACACTACAAAAGGAGGGGTATAATTTTGAAATATATTGATCCTTCTTATCTCATTGAAACACTGAAAATCTTCGTCACTCATTTGTTCTAAAAGCATTTGCTGAGCACAGGTAGTTTTATTAGCCATAAAGTATAACCAATAGAAAAGTATACCCAAGTAAGGCAAAAATGAAATAACGGCATACAAGAGCAAAACAGAGAGTATATGGTATCTCTCTGTATTTTCTTGCTGAAAGACATTAAAGTCTATACACAATACCACAAATAGGAAGGATACAACTATAAAAACCCCTATTATTACTCCAAGAATGCAACGTACAAAACGCTTGCGCTTTTCTAAGTAAGTTTCTCTCTCTAAAGGAAGAGCTGATTTTGGCATATAAGAATCCAAACGCTTTTCAAAAGTGTTTTTAGTACCTTCTAAATAGCGTTTTACTATATAAAAGACAACTCCTCCAATAGAAAAGAAAACAAACCAAAAAATGGTTGATTGTGACATGGCTAACTCACTACGTTGATAATCCTATTAGGCACTACAATAACCTTTTTAGGAGCTTTGCCTTGCAGTTGTTCTGCCGTTTGAGGGTCGGCAAGGATGGCTTGTTCTATCTCGGCAATTGGCATATCGGTAGGGAAAGCGCGTTTGAAGCGTACTTTGCCGTTGAACGATACGGGATATTCCTTGCTATCCTCTTGCAAATATTTATCCTCGTGTACAGGATAAGGTACATAAGTTACGCTTTCGGTATTTCCGAGCCTTTTCCAGAGCTCTTCGGCGATATGTGGTGCAAAAGGTGCCATCAGTACTGCCAATGGTTCCAAAATAGCCTTGTGGTGACACTTAAGCGAAGATAACTCATTGACACAGATCATAAACTGACTCACAGAGGTATTGAACGAGAAGCTCTGTATATCCTCATTGACTTTCTTAATGGTCTTATGTAGCGCTTTGAGCATCTCAGCCGTTGGGGTTTCATCGGTTACTTGCCAGCTGCTGTCTGAGAAATACAAGCGCCATAGCTTGCGTAAGAAATTGTACACACCCGAAATACCTGCTGTGTTCCAAGGTTTGGCTTGCTCCAAGGGGCCTAAGAACATTTCGTAGAGGCGCAAGGTATCCGCTCCATATTGTTCGCAAATATCATCAGGATTGACTACATTGTATTTGGATTTTGACATCTTTTCTACCTCGCGCCCTGTGATATATTTGCCATCTTCCTCTAAGATAAATTCCGCATCGGCAAACTCTTTGCGCCATGCCTTGAACTTCTCAATATCCAACTCATCAGAAGTGTCTTTTAGCAAAGAAATATCCACATGAATAGGTTGGACGTTCTGGTCTTTAATCTGGCCTTTAGAGACAAAGGTATTGGTGCCTTCTAAGCGATAGACAAAAGCACTCATTCCCAATATCATACCCTGATTAATCAGTTTTTTGAAAGGCTCTTCGGTAGGGGCAAAGCCTCTATCCTTAAGGAACTTATTCCAAAAGCGCGAGTACAAAAGGTGCCCTGTGGCATGTTCGCTACCCCCTACATACAGATCTACATTCTGCCAATAGTTGGTTACGGCTTTAGTAGGAAAGTCCGCACGTTCCTCTTTTTCCATCATATACTCCAACCAATACCACGAAGAGCCTGCCCAGCCTGGCATGGTGTTAAGTTCTAATGGGAATATGGTTTGGTTATCAATAAGTTCGTTGCTCACTATCTTATGATTGGCCGTATCCCATGCCCAAGTGGTAGCATTGCCCAATGGGGGATTACCCTCTTCGGTAGGGAGGTATTTCTCTACTTCAGGTAGAAGTATAGGAAGATACTGCTGCTCAATCATCTGTGGCAAACCATCTTTATAATACACTGGGAAAGGTTCGCCCCAATAGCGCTGACGAGAGAAAACCGCATCACGAAGGCGGTAATTTACTTTTGCTTTGCCTGCTCCCTTCGCCTCTAAAGCTGCTAATACTTTAGGAAAAGCCTCCTTGAAGCTGGTACAACCGTCCAATAAATCAGAGTTTTGGTAAGTCATGCCCTCTTTCTCGGTAAAGGCGTTTTCTGAAATATCCTTGTCAAATATATTAATCATCTCAGGCATGCCCTTTGCTCCTTTGAAGTGTTTGGCAAAGGCATGATCGCGTTCGTCCCCCGCAGGTACGGCCATGACAGCTCCTGTTCCATAGCTGGCCAGTACATAGTCTCCTATCCAGATAGGCACCCTCTTTCCTGTGAGTGGGTGCACCGCATAAGCACCCGTAAAGGCACCCGATACGGTCTTGGTATCGGCCATACGATCACGCTCAGAACGCTTGGCGGTATTAGCTATATAAGTCTCCACTTCTGCGCGCTGCTCCTCGGTGGTGATTTCCAGCACTAAGGGATGCTCAGGGGCAAGTGTAAGGTAAGTAACACCAAAAAGTGTATCAGGACGTGTGGTGAAGACGGTAATTTTGTGGTCGCCTTCGGCGACTACAAAGTCTATACTCGCTCCTACTGACTTCCCTATCCAGTTACGTTGGCTTTCCTTGATACTCTCACTCCAGTCTATGGTGTCTAATCCCTGCAAAAGTCGGTCAGCATAGGCGGTAATACGCATGCTCCACTGGGTCATCTTCTTGCGAATCACAGGGTGACCTCCACGTTCGGAGACGCCATTGACTACCTCGTCATTAGCCAAGACGGTACCCAAGGCAGGACACCAATTCACTTCAGTTTCAGCTAAGTAAGTCAAGCGGTATTTGAGTAAGATACGCTGCTTCTCGGCCTCAGAAAAGGCTTTCCACTGCTCGGCGGTAAAGGTTGGGGTATCGTCATCGCAAGGAGCATCAACCCCTGCATTACCGCCTTTCTCAAAGAGGGCAATGAGGGTCTCTATAGGTTCTGCCTTGTCGGTAGCACGGTTATACCACGAATTGAAGAGTTGAATAAATATCCACTGGGTATGGCAATAGTAGGCGGGGTCGGAGGTTTTCACCTCACGGCTCCAGTCAAACGAAAAACCTATCTTGTCCAACTGCTCCCGATAGCGAGCAATATTCTGTGCCGTAGTCAGGGCAGGGTGTTGCCCTGTCTGGATAGCGTACTGCTCAGCAGGTAGGCCAAAGCTATCATAGCCTTGGGGGTGCAATACATTGAACCCTTGGTGGCGCTTATAGCGTGCCACAATGTCACTGGCTATATAGCCCAGCGGGTGCCCTACGTGTAAGCCCGCCCCAGAAGGGTAAGGAAACATATCAAGTACATAATACTTGGGTTTGCTAAAGTCGTTTACTGACTTATAGGTTTGGTGCTCTGCCCAATAAGCCTGCCAATAGGCTTCTATTTCTTTGTGATTATAGGTCATAAGTGTTGGGTTTCAGGTATTAGGTATTAGTTTTATGTGTGTAAAGATAAAAATAATTTATCTATTCTTAAAAAAATAATTTTTTAGGATCATTTCTATTATCAAAAAAGAAAACAATCTCTATTCTATCGGTGAATATTTGATAAAAAAGAGAAAAATTATGCAATACTAAAGCTCTACGAATCTCTTTTTCAGGAGTTTGATAGACAATAGGATAAACCATAGGAAAATCCAATATCCTTTGCTCTATTCTTTCTACTTCATCTATAATTTTATTTGAATAGGTAGATGATCCATTGTGTTCTATCCAATATTCCAAAGTTGAAATATACGCCTCTTGAGCTCTTGGAGACCATATTACTTTTCTGCACATAACAGTCTCGCTTTCTTATGGACTTCTTCACTGGGTATCCCCTCTCCCTCACGGAGTTCTTTCCATCCCTGCTCTATCCCTTCTATGATCTCAGCAGAGAGTTCTTCTTCTTTCTTGACTTCCAGTCCTATGGCTTCCAATACACGTACAGCCATTTGGTATTGTTCAAAAGTAATATTCTTGTTAAATTGTATGGTTCTCATAGTAGTAATTTTCTGCAAAGATAATGATAATTTGCCAATTAGCTAATGTATTGACTTTACTTTATTTTCCATATTCATATTTTTTAGGTATTACACCTGAATCTATTACTTCATCACCTTATCCAATAGGGTCTTATAATCTTTTACTACTCCATAGCAAATGCCTTTCTCTCCTTGGCTAAGGGCTTTAAAATGGCGTGCTGCACATTCTATTTTGGCTTCTTCTGCTCCACGAAGCTGTGAGCGCTGCCAATCATTCCCTTTGGTCTCAGCTACAAAATAGATATGATTTACGCTCCCTTCCCTGAAGACGATCGCCCAGTCGGGATTGTAGTGTCCCATAGGGGTGTTGATATAGAACCCACGGGGGAGCTTGGTATAGACCACTACCTCGTCTTGCTGCTCTAATTCGGTAGCAAAGCTCTTTTCTACCCCCTCACTATCCACTACTACAAGGTCATAGAGTGACTTGTGGCTTTCTATGGCATTGATACCCAGCTTGCCTCGCAGGATCGATTCGGTGAAAATGTCCATGGTATATGTATCATCGGTCTTCTCATACTCTATCTTTTGTACTACTGCCATAGCCTTTTCATCATTGATGATATGGCCTACCTTGCGAATAAACTCCTCTGGATTGAGCTTAAACTGATGGAAAGTATCGGGGCGTATCCCCTTGAGTATGGCTACTATGGTACGCCTTGTAAGCCCAGTAGCCTCTACTAACTTGCCTATGAGGTCATAGGTTACACTGCCCCCTACCCCCTCATAGACTTTGAGGTTTTCTACTTTAGTAAGCTTCATGGCAGCACCTTGCTGTAGGGCTTCTTTGCTCTCTATCTTATCCATGGTGCCTTGTTCTACTACCATTCGTATTTTGGTGACCGTCAGTCTCTCATCTATAGCCTTAATTGCCTTAGCTATCAGTTCGTCAGTCTCAAAATCTACCTTATAGAAAGTCTTGATACTGATCTGCTTCCACAATTTTTGAAATTCATCACGCTTAAAACGTTCTTCCTGAAAAATAGCTTCTTTAGGTCTGCGGGCATCATCAATTTTGATACTATCGGGGCTTAGTATCTTATCCAAAGTATCAATAATCCCTTGCCTTATCGGCTCCAGTTCCTGCCCAAAATCAAGGGTACCTTCCGCTTTGACAGTATAGTAAGCAGGGGTTAGCTGGCCATCATCATTTACATAATATCGCCTGATAAGCTGGTTGTAAATCTTTCGGGCATGGTCTTCACTTATAGTTACTTGGCTGCCATTCTCATCGGTATAAGTATGCCCTACAAAGAGCCTTGGGGTTACCTTCATCGGGCGACTGTGCAGGTCGTCTGCAATTTCCTTTTGTAGTTGTTGGGAGAACTGCTGGTAGCTCTCACTGGCAATCACGGTAAGAATATTGATATCGAACACGCCTTCCTTGCCCAATAGCTCGGCATCTTGGCGTACCCCATGCTTATCCACACATAGGCGCATCCCACGGCCTACTTCTTGGCGCTTGCTCATCTGGCTATTTCCTTCTTTGAGAAAACAGATCTGGAACACATTGGGGTTGTCCCAGCCCTCACGCAGGGCAGAGTGTGAGAAGATAAAGCGGGTAGGCTCCTCAAAGCTCAACAGGCGCTCCTTATCCTTCATAATCAAGTCGTAAGCACTCTGGTCATCACTGCCGCCCTCGCCTTTTTTCTCTTTCGAATCAATGAAGTTTCCCTGCTTATCCCTTGAAAAATAGCCATTATGCACCTCTTGAGCACGGGACTTCTTGAGGTAATCCAAGTAGGCTGTATCATCAAAGAGTGTAGGCTGGAGTTCTTCTATCACATGAGTGTATTCCTCTTCGAACATTTGGGCATAGCTCCCCTTGCTTGAGCTACTTCCTTGATAAATGCGATAATTGTCTACATGGTCTATAAAAAACAAACTCAACACTTTGATTCCTTTGGCAAAGAGCCGTCTCTCGCGCTCTATATGGCTCTTAATCGTCTCGCGTATTTGGGTACGGCGCATCACCGCCTCGCTTACCTTACCTACTGCCTCGCCCTGGTGGAGTTCTATCCCATTGAGAAAGCGAACCGTCCCTTTGCGGCCGTCTATACTTTCTACCACAAAATGATTCTTATACTCCTGCAAGTGCCCACTTTGCTCATAGAGGTTAAACCCCTCCCCTACCAAACGATTTACTTGCTTGGTGCCAGAGGTAGTACCCATATCAAAATGCAAGCGTGCTTGGGGATTGCCTTTGCCTATGAGGATCTCTTCTAGATATACATAGCCATTGGTGGCTGTACTGCCCTGCTGGTGAATCCCTTTTACTTCTATCTTCTTGACTAAGTGTTGGTTATAGGCATCGATAGCATCTAGGCGGTAGACCATATTGAGCACCTGGCGGTGGGTAGCCGAGTAGCGCAAGACAAACAGCGGATTGAACTGACTGATAGCCTTGACCGTAGCGGTTCCTGAGGCACGCTGAGGCTCATCAATAATCACAATAGGGTTTGTCTTGGCCAAAACATCAATAGGACGCCTACTACCAAAATCATCGCGTTTGGAAAAGATGATACGTGCTGCCTCATTTCTTTTGTTTGTTTCATTAAAAGAACTGTTGAAGGCTTGGGTGTTGATAATCATCACATGCAGCTTATCATCATCGGCAAAGGCTTGTATTTTGGAGAGCTGTTTGGAGTTATAGATAAAGTGCTGTATACGCTTGCCCTCATACTCGGCTGCAAAGTGGTCATTCATCACCTGAAAACTCTTCTGTACGCCTTCACGAATGGCAATACTCGGTACTATTATGATGAACTTACTCCAGCCATACTGCCTATTGAGTTCGTACATGGTTTTGATATAGGTATAGGTCTTGCCTGTCCCTGTTTCCATCTCTATAGTCAACTGTACCCCCTCACCTTCCAATGCATCAATAGGCTTTATATCCTGCACCATTTGTAGTGAGCGTATATTGGAGGCTATCTCGTGGGAGTTAAGAACCAAGGGATTATTGCCAAAGCCTATTTGCGTAAATGGAATATCACCAGAGCGTAAACCCATATCCATAATATACTCAGCCCTATTGTAGTAGGGCTGTCCTGCAAAGGCATCAATTACCTTTTGAGCGGCATCTGTCTGGAATTGTTGGTGTTTGAATTGTAACTTCATAGCTTATATGACTCTGATTTTGTCCATAGCTTCTTTTTCGTCCCAGCCGAGCTGTTGCTTGAAAATCTCAAAGAGATTGATTTTGTGTTTGTCCTCACTAAAACAGCTATCACGGAAGAGTACCCTAAGACTCACCTTGCTAGCCATAGCCTTTACCACTGCCTCACTTATGTGTTCGGCAAAGCAGGCTACCAGGTCTCCCTCGTTTACGTTGTATACACGGCAACCATCTATCTCCTCTGTAGAGATAGGCAGTGACAGAGGTATCCCCCAACTGAGCATTACCCCAAAGAGCAGGTCAAGGTCGCTGCGGTCTTCCTTGATATTAGTGGCAAAGAGGTCTAACAGCCCTTGGTCATACTCACTAGGGTGACGCTCTACCTCACTGAAGTTGCTACTGTCCAAGCGCAACACACGGAAACCTGTATCAAGCTGGGAAGTAGGGTTTTCCTCCTTTATTTTCTTTCCCGCCCGGCGTATGCGTTCTTTGGCTACCTCAGGTATAGAGGCATAGCCCGCCTTGTGTGCTTCACTATCCTTAGGGGTAGGCTCCCCAAGCTGTACACAGATGTACTTGCGCCTGCCGCCATCTTCTGCATTGAGCTGCATCACGGCATGAGCGGTAGTGGCAGAACCTGAGAAAAAGTCGAGGATAAGAGAGTTCTTATCCGAACCAGCTTCTACTAGCTGCTTGAGTAATTCCACAGGCTTTGGATAAGAAAAGAAAGAAATCCCCAAGGCCTCCAATTCTTTTTTTCCTTCCTCCGAAAGTACCTTGATAATAGTATATAGCTTAGAGGTAGCCTCTGAAACTTTCTCATATCGGCAAATAGTGTGCATGCCTTCTTTGTTAAGCTCTAAAAAGAGCGCACCTTCCTCAAGGAGTCTATCTATCTCTTCCTTTTTTTCTATTCCTTTGTATTGCTCTATTTGTTCGTAGAAACAACGCCTATCTCCGTTACTCTTATCATATTTGCCAAAGGTTTTTCTGAGTATATCATCATTTTTTATGAAAAGCTCACCATCTATTTCCACTGTTTTTTGCTGGATAACTTTCTTTCTTACCAAGGAAATACAGCTTATATTGTAAGCATATACCAGTATGTAGTCGTGTCCTTTGACTATATATTTTGCTTGTCCGCCTCCCTTAGCTCTTTGGTGTATGAGTTCTCCTACAAAATTCTCTTCCCCAAATACCTCATCACCTATTTTCCTTAGGTTGTGTACCTCGTTGTCGTCAATAGAGATAAAAATCACCCCATCCTCGCTCAGCAGGGAGCGAGCAACCAGTAGGCGTGGATAGATCATCGAGCACCAATCGGAGTGAAAGCGACCATTGCTGCGGTTATTAGGACGGTAGCGGTTGCCTTGCTCATCTATATCGCCTGTGGCAAGGTCCTCTTCGGCTCGGGAGCGGGCAAAATCATCTTTGTACACAAAGTCACTACCGGTGTTATAAGGCGGGTCTATATAGATCATCTTAACCTTGCCCATATAAGCTTGTTGCAAGAGCTTGAGCACTTGCAGGTTGTCTCCCTCTATATAGAGGTTTTCAGTGGTATCCCAGTCTATAGAGTCTTCAGGGACAGGACGGAGGGTTTGGTCAGTAGCCTCATTAGCCTCTAGGCGTGCAGCCTGCTTGCCTGCCCAAGTGAACTGGTAACGCTCATCGGTACTATCGGCAACGGCATCGCCTAAGAGTTGTTTGAGAGCGTCCCAATCTACCACTTGTTGCCATTGCCCTTGTTGGTTTTGGGTTTCAGTCATACAAGTGGGGAAGAGCTGGCGGAGCTGCTCAAGGTAGTATATCTTCCTCTCTGGGGTCTGGGTATCCAATTGGGTAGGTTTCATGATAGTTTTTCCTGAATAATTTAAACACAAATTTTCTGCAAAGATAATACTAATTGTGAGTTCGACGTAAGCAAAATTATATTTTTTCTCCCACAAAACCAGCTGTAGACTCTCGCTGGCTTTGTGGGAGCTTTCGTTATATAGAACTTACACCAATTAGACAACTTGTAAATGACTTTTTTTTCGTAAATTTGTACTTAGAAAACACAAAAAATCTTATGACTAAGAATCCTTCCTCCTCCCAGCGGCTCTCTATCAAGGACTGGGCAGATAGTGATCGGCCACGAGAGAAGATGATCGCCCAAGGTAAGGCCGCACTTACCAATGCAGAACTATTGGCCATTCTTATTGGTTCAGGTAATGCCACTGAAAGTGCGGTAGCACTAAGCCAACGTATTTTGGCCTCAGTGAGTAATAGTCTTACCACACTGGGCAAACAAAGTCTTCAGCAACTACTCACCTTCAAGGGTATAGGCCAGGCCAAGGCTATTACGATTCTAGCCGCTACCGAGCTGGGACGTAGGCGTAGCGCAGAAACTCCTGAGCCTCTACCTAAAATAGAGAGTGCCGAAGATGTTTTTGCCCTTATGCAACCCCTTTTAGGCGAACTGCCTCATGAGGAATTCTGGGTGCTGTATCTAAGCAGTGCTGCCCGTGTGATGCACAAGGCACGGCTCTCGGTAGGGGGTATCACCCATACCGTAGTGGATATTCGCTTGCTGCTTAAAATGGCCTTGGAGCAAGGGGCAGTTTCTATGATCTTGATACACAATCACCCTTCGGGTAGTCCTACTCCCAGCAAGGAGGACTTACAACTCACCCAGCGAGTAAGGGAGGCGGGACAACTATTGGATATACGCCTTCTAGACCATGTGATCATCACTGAAAAGCAGTATAAGAGCTTGGCCGATGAGGGCTTGTGCTAATCCATAAGCCTCAATACCATAGCGGCATTACTTCCGCCAAAGCCTGAAGCAGTCTTGAGTAAGTACTTCACCTGGGCATCTTGGGTTTGGGTGAGGATATGCAGTGGCTCAGAAACACCTAAGGTGTCAAAACCTTCACTTCTAAGGAGCTTTCCCTCTTGGGCAAGTGCCAAACTCACGACCGTCTCCAAGAGACCAGAAGCTCCTAAGGTATGCCCAAAATAGCCTTTGTAGCTACTCAGTGGCGTCTGCTGTAGTCCCGCACGAGTAAAGGCAATAGCCTCCATCTCATCGTTATAGAGGGTACCTGTACCATGGGCATTGACAAAATCTATTTGGGAGGGGGTAAGCCCTGCTTCAGCTAAGGCTTGGGTGATGCTCAGGTACAATCCCTCCCCTGTACGAGAGGGGGCGGAGATATGGTTGGCATCGTTGATACTGCTACTGCCTAAGATCTCAGCTTGTGCCCAGAAATCATCTTGGGTAAGGAAAACAGCCGCTGTAGCCTCGCCAAGGGTGATGCCATCGCGTGCCTTGTCATAAGGCTTGCACGGACGAGAACTCATTGCCTGAAAAGACTGAAAGCCAGAGAGAACAAACTCGGAAATCTCATCGCCTGCCAAGACCAAGGCACTGTCATAGACATCATTGCGCAGTAGCCTATCGGCTACCGAAAGAGCCACTACGCCCGATACACAGGCATTGGACACTACAATAGGTTCGGTAGTAATTCCTAAAAACCTGGCTATCTTCTTAGCTATCAAGGTAAGGTAAGGCAAGCTACCTCCCGATTGCAGTTGAGAGATATTCCCCTTGGTAGTGGAGAGTACCAGAGCGGTACGCTCCCCTATCTGCATCATAGGCAGCAGGGGCACCACAGCCAAAAGGAGGAGCTTCTCCAGCCATGTTAGCTCCATATTAGGGCTTACAAAAGGAATACACGCCTCCACTTGTTCTGAGGAAATCTTAGCCAAATATACATCGGGTATATGACCAAAATGGGAGAAATATTGTATTCCCGTCTGTCCCTTCAAGAGGGCATCTATATGATCTTGTACGGTAACGCCCAAGGGAGTTACACAATTGTAGAAACGAATGTAAGACAACTTAAATAATGACTAATGATTAATGATTAATGACTAATGATTAATGACTAATGCCACTGACCACTGACTAATGACTAATGACTACTGGCGTGATTTAATTTCAATAAATTCAATAGAGGTAAGCTCTATATTGCGCTCACGAAAAGCATTATAAATATTCTTAATCAGGTCGGACTTGATAATATACATATTCTGTGGCTCAAAGGTTACTGCATTGATCTCATAGGTAGCATTCAGCTCATTGAGCGATATGTGGTATATGTAGGGGGTAATCTTGTCCGTTACGCCCTTAGTGGCCTGAGCAGCAGCAATAAGGGTAGCATCTACGTCCTCCAAGCGGGCATCATACCGCACTTTCACTTGAGTGGTAACTACCAAACCAGTAGTACGACCTATGGAAGAAAAATTCATAGTGGAAGAGGAGAGTATCATGGAATTGGGTACAGTAACCTCTTCGTTGTTAATTGTCTTTAGGCGAGTAACTAAGCTATCCCTATGGATAACCATGCCTATATACTCCCCTACCTTGATCCAATCATTCTCACGAAAAGCACGCATATAAGTGATAAAAATCCCTGCTATCCCATTGGAGATTGTAGAGGACGAACCTAAGGAAATCAATAACCCCAAGAAAATAGATACTCCCTGAAAGGCAGACGAACCCGATCCAGGCAAGTAAGGAAAAATTACAATAAAGAGAAAGCAGAGAAATAGGATTCTCAAGATGTTATAAGTAGGCTTGGCAAATTCCTTGTAGAAGCCCTTGATCTTGAGTGCACCTCGTTCTATTTCGTATAGGAAGAAGCGCATAAGGTTTAGTATCATGCGCCCAATCAAAAGAATAATACCTATGATAATCAAGTTAGGTAAATAATCGAATATAGCATTGCCTATCTGACTAAGTGGGTCTAAAACCAGTTTCAAAAGCTTTTCTGCCCACATTTGGGTAGAAGGAAAAAGCTTTAAGGCAAAAGGAATACTTACAAAAATGATAATAAAAAAGATAACTAACTTTAGCAAGAAAAGTGCTTTTCCAAGGATATACTTCATATTCTCCTTGTTAAGCATTTGGTAATTCTTGAGTTTTAATCCTTTTTTAAAGAAAGATTGCTTGAGTAGCTGCTGTTCCAGTTTTCTAAAAAGAAGATTCAGTAAGTAGAAGAGTGTAATAATGGCTATAACAAATAGAAATAATTCACCAATACGCATAAGACGTTTTTGCATACTGTGTTCTATCCTATACTGGGTTACAGCGCGCAAAATATCTCTTTGTAGGGATTGAGCTAATTCCTCTTGAGAAAGATGTGCTAAGATAGCATCTTCCTCACTTACGGCTTGTATCCATTCTCCTTGGTAGGTCACCATAAGGAGATCATTTTGAGATTTTATCTTAAGTGAATCCTTTTTAAAAACAGGTAATTCTACTAATTTGCGTAACTTCTTAAGGGTATATTCAGTTCGTTCCAAGGGAGAATAAAGCCCCAAACTTGCATAGACTGTATAGAGGGTGTCATTCTCCAAGACCAATGGAGATCCATTGGCCTTGGAATAGATACGCTTAATCTCTTCTTGTCGCTGTGCTTCGTAGATTGAATCTTTCTCCGTATCCACACGGCGTATATCCAAAAGCAATAAGGATTGTAACTCTTGGCTCAGTACATTGACCTTGAGCGAATCCTGACTACGCTGTATCTTTAGTTCCCTTATCTGGCGCTGTAATACTTGTAACAGACTGTCCTGGGATTGTCCAAAAGCTGTTACAGAGAATAACCCACTCAAGAGGAGAAATAGACGTAAGTTCATGGTTTATTGGTTTGAAAGGCAAAAATACGAAAATTAATGATTAATGCCAATAATGATTAAGTTTTTCTTCCTATATGGGTATAAAAAAATTGCCTCAATTATGAGGCAATTCCTTTTTTTAACCAATAAATTCCAATATTATGAAACAGTGCAAAGGTACGTCTTTATTTCCAATCTATATATTATTTAATATATATTTAACTTTTTTCTAATTACAAGTAGTTGTAAAATTTGCTTTAGCTTTTCCTTCTTTGTCTGTATCTACCTTTATATTTTTAGGCTTATTCTTTATAGTGGTAAGTTGTATACGCTCAGTTTTTACACAAGTAAGTTTAGGATTACCTGTAAGATTGATATTACTTACTAATTTTGGAGATTTGGATATATCCAATTTAATAAGTCTATTATTGCTTAGGTTCAGTTCTGTCAAAAGAGGTGCACTAATAACGGCAACAGAAATCTTATTACCTGAAAAATCAGCTTGTTTTAGGTTGGTCATTTTAGCCAATACGTCAAGGTCGGTGATGCTCTTACCTACCACTTTAAGACTTTCTATCTGTGCCAGTTCTCTGTCCTGGAGAACTTTATCACCATTCTTGTCAAATCCATTATTAATAAGATATTCGCTTAGCTTCAACTCAGGAGCATTGTCATCACTGGAAGCATTATCCCTTATCTTAGCATAGTCTTTATTTTCAATTGTATTGCCTATCTTAGATTTATCACAACTAAGCAGGCATACAAGGCCAAAACCTATTAAAAAAATTCTTTTCATGTTTTCTCTATTTTCTTGTTAGTAAATTCACGGGGCAAAGTAAATCATTTTTTTTGATAATATAATAAGTTTTAACACTTATTATTTTGTTAAAATAAAAAAGCAAAGCGTAAATATATGGGTAGTGGATAACCCTCTCAATTATTCACTTTTTAATTTTAAAATCTGTTGATAACTCTACAACAAAAAAGCATTAAAAAGTAGGCTTCTTTGAAAAAGTTGATTATATGCGAAGGCAATTGAGAAAAACAACTTTATTTCTCACAACTTATTAACCGCTATCGAGGAGAAAATGAGGATTATTTTTTCTTGTTTTTATACCCAAATACTTTTAAGAACAAGAAAACGTTTTAGTGAATAAGTCTTCTTACGTTCTATATATCAGTACATTAGTATGCTTACAAATTGTTGATAAACTTCTTTAAGTGTCACATACAAGTATTTTCGCTCATTTTTCTACCTAAATTCACAGCATATTATCATCATTATTTTTTTTATATAAAAAAGAATATTTATTTTTTATATGTGAGTTGATGGTTGAAAATTTGTAACTTTGCACGCTGACTGGTCATAGACCTTCGTCTATTAGCTGTTTTTTACTTTTCTATACTTAAGGATAGCTACTTATTCCTGGGTTAAGTAAAACAGAGACTAATGTGAGTGCAAAGATACAAAAAAATTGAGAAAGTAGCTAATAATCAATAGAAAACTCGTAAATTAAAACGAAAATGAGTAAGAAGAAATTCAAACAGAAAAAGAAAAAAAACAAGGACTTTAGTAGAGATATTTTGGTTATTCTGCAGAAGAATAGTGGCAAGAGTTTCTCTTGGAAACAAATAGCTGAAAAGCTTAAGGCTACTTCTACTGAAATGCGTAATGATATTATTGCTTCCTTGGCCAGATTGGTCAAGCAATCACATATCAATGAGACCAGCCAAGGCCACTTCCAAGCGCAAGGTGCTACTTATTATCACCAAGGAGTAGTGGATATGGCTTCCAATGGTAATGCTTATGTGGTGTGTGAGGATTTAGACCAAGATGTATTTGTTCCTAACAACTTGCTGAACAAGGCTTTACATGGCGATCTGGTAGAAGTGTATGTCTTTCCACGTCGCCGTGAGAAGCTCGAAGGGGAGATTACCCAGGTGATAGAGCGTAAGCGTACGACCTTTGTTGGAGTGGTACAGATGCAGAAGAATTTTGCTTTTGTGGTACCTACTGATAGGCGTATGTATACAGACATCTTTGTTCCCAAAGAGGATTGTAATGGTGCCGAAGATGGGGATAAGGTATTGGTGCGTATTACCCAATGGACTTCTCGTGCGAACTCTCCCTATGGCGTAGTGGAGAAAATTCTCGGTAAGCCTGGGGAACATAATACTGAGATACATGCCATCTTGGCTGAATATGGCTTGCCCAGTGAGTTTCCTCAGGAAGTGGAGGCTTATGCACAGCAATTGGATACCACTATCAAGGAAGAAGAGATTGCTCGCCGCAGAGATATGCGCGGAGTGCTTACCTTTACCATTGACCCTCGTGATGCCAAAGACTTTGATGATGCGTTGTCTTTTCGAGTGCTTGAGGATGGCAACTTTGAGGTTGGGGTACATATAGCCGATGTCTCTCACTATGTGCAACCTGGCACTATCTTGGATGATGAGGCTTACCAGCGAGCTACCTCGGTATATTTAGTGGATCGGGTGGTGCCTATGCTTCCAGAGGTGTTGTCCAACTTTGCTTGTTCGCTGCGTCCTGAAGAGGAAAAATATACTTTCTCGGCTATCTTTGAACTTTCTCCTCAAGCAGAAGTGCGCAATGTATGGCTCGGCCGTACGGTAATTCGCTCCGATGCACGCTTTGCCTATGAGGAGGCACAGGCGGTGATTGAGGCTTTTGATACCCCCTATATGGAGGTACCAAGTGATTTTGTGATGCCTGAGGAAATCTCTATCCGGCCTGAGGGTAGCTATACGGTTTCCAAGGAGATAGTAGAGGCAATTCTTTCACTGAATGCTATGGCAGAAATTCTCCGTGAGAAGCGTATGAGAGCTGGGGCTATTTCTTTTGATAAGTTGGAGGTTAAGTTTTTCTTGGACGAGAACAATAATCCCTTGGGTGTCTATACTAAGGAGAGTAAAGAAGCCAACAAACTCATAGAGGAGTTTATGCTGCTGGCCAATCGCAAGGTAGCCGAGTATGCCTCCAAGCTACAGAAGACTTTTGTATATCGTATCCACGATGTGCCTGATGAGGAAAAGCTCCTGCAGATGCAGGGCGTTATCTCTCGCTTTGGCTACAAGCTTAATCTCAAGGACAAGAAGAATATTTCTCATTCTATCAATCACTTGCTGCAGGAGGTACATGGCAAGAAAGAACAGAACTTAGTGGATACCTTGGCTATTCGCTCTATGAGTAAGGCTGCTTACTCTACGCACAATATAGGCCATTATGGTTTGGCTTTTGCTGATTATACCCACTTTACCTCCCCTATTCGTCGTTATCCTGATGTGATGGTACACCGCCTTTTGCAGCTTTATTTGGACGCAGGTGCTTCGGCTAATGAGGCGGAATACGAAGAAAAGTGTAAGCACTCTTCCCAAATGGAGAACTTGGCTACTTCGGCTGAGCGTGATTCTATCAAGTACATGCAGATTAAGTACATGGAAGCGCACAAGGATCAGGAGTTCTTGGGAGTGATTTCAGGAGTTACCGAATTTGGTATCTATGTAGAGATTATAGAGAATAAGTGTGAAGGTATGATACGTGCGCGGGATATGAAGGACGATTATTATGTATTTGACGAAAAGGCTTATGCTCTTATAGGCGAAGTAAGCAAACAACGCTATACCTTGGGTGATGAGGTAATGATACGCGTCAAGAATACCGATTTGGTGAAGCGCTATTTAGATTTTGAATTAGTGAACTAACAAAAAACTCCGAACGAGAAAAGTTCGGAGTTTTTTTATATGAGCTATTTTTCTGCTATTTATTTTTGTTTGGTATATACTTTATAGTATTTTTCAGCGTCATAATTATGGTAAATGGTAAGTTGGGTATTGTTATTTTCAAGAGTAATTTTTTGTGGTATCATAAGAGGTTTTCCATTTGCTTCTGTTTCTAAGTAGAGTTTGTTTTCCTCTTTTTTGTATTCGTAAGTAGGATATACCTCTTTTTTACTTCTACATTCTAAATTATTATCGTAAGGGTTGAATTTTCCCTTTTGGTAACTTTCATTAATAGCTTCTTTCTCTTGGAAGACAAAAGTTTCATTGGCATCACAATCGCTATAGAGTTCTTTTATTTCACCGTTTTCTACTTTTTTAGTAATTTTCCAAGTACCTAAAAGTACTGATTTAGGTGTGTCATTCTTTTCTTCTTTGCAGTTACAGTCATTTTTACTGCAAGATAATACCAAAGCTCCTACAAGGAGTAAAACAATTTTTTTCATATTGTTAGTATTTTAAATTTGTGGCAAAGGTAATAAAAATATTTGTTTTCCTGCTATTTTTTATTAATTTTGTTGCTTGTTATTAGCCATTTAATTTGTTCCACGTGGAACAATTAAGTAGAAAGTTAATAGTGAATAATTAAAAACTGATTGATACTATTTACCCAAATGCTCAGTTTTAAGTATTCACTATCTTTGTTTTTCACTTTTCACTTTAAATTTTTCATTTATTATGCTTCCTCCTACAACTGATAACTTATTATTGGGCAGGCAATTGCGCTGTCCTGAAGGAGCACTCGCCAAGGAAGTGGGTGCTTATATCTTTGCTTCCAACCGAAATATGATAGAGCGTAGTATAGATTGCCTTCCCCTTTCTGGCGTAAAACAGCTATTGGAAATAGGCTTTGGCAATGGAGCACACCTCTCCTACCTCTTTGCCAAGGCACCCCACTTGCACTATACAGGGATAGAACGCTCTGAAGCTATGATAGCTGATGCTACTGCACTTAATACTGCGCTTGTGGAGCAAGGAAAGGCTGTTTTTTTACACGCTCTTACCGAGGAACTACCTCCACTACCCTATGAGAGTTTTGAGGTCTGTTTTTGCGTTAATACGTACTATTTTATTACAGACTTGAGAGCTTATTTTGCTCAGGTCTATTCCCTACTTAGGCAGGGAGGTAGCTTTGTTTTGGGTGCTATAGGCAAAGAATTTGGTGAGCGTATGCCCTTTACCAAGGAAGTATTTACTTTCTATACCCCTGAGCAGCTTCAAGAACTATTGCTTTCGGTAGGTTTTATAGCTTTTGACTTACAGACTTTTACGGAAGAGATTCCCACTAAGCGTGGTACTACCATAGAGCGGCCTTTTCAGGTAATAACAGTAAGAAAATAAAGTTTTTGTTTTTCTTTTATAATTTCTATTTTTTCACTATATTTGTTTTTTCTTTTAGCAATGATAGAGACTGTTTTTATAGCAATTTCCTTAGGGATTATTTTAGCTTTCACTATAGGCCCTGTATTTTTCATTTTGATAGAGACCAGCATTACTAAGGGGGCACGTTCGGCTTTAGCTTTTGATCTGGGTGCTATTTCAGGAGATGTATTTTTTATAGCTTTGGCCTATTGGGGTACCAGTAAGTTATCGGCTTATATAGAGAATAACCCCAATTTGTTCGTCTATGGAGGCTTGCTGATTATTGTATATGGCTTATTTTCTTATATTAAGGAGCGCCGTGATTTCAAGCTACGCCCTCCGCAGACTCGGATTGTAGCTATTAAGGAAGGTAGTTATTTTACCTATTTTTACAAGGGTTTTTTTCTTAATGTGATTAATGTAGGAGTGTTTTTCTATTGGCTGGCTACCATTGCAACTTTCTCTGCTCGCCCTGGTATGACCCCTACTCGTGTATTATTCTTCTTAGCTACTATATTGCTTACCTATTTGCTTACTGATGTATTAAAAATTCTCATAGCTAAGCGTTTACGTCATCGTCTTACCCCTACCAATATACACAAGGTAAAGCAAGGTATTAATGTCTTTTTGCTAATTTTTGGGGTATTTCTTTTGATTAACGGATTCTTTCCAAACCTGATTCAGTCGATTAAAAAGTAGTATTAATCATAAAAAAAGTGTTCCACGTGGAACACTTTTTTTATAATCAATAATAAACTTAAACAACGAGTAAAGTAACCATTACTTTTTTTCATTGAGTGCTTTCACTATATCGGCAGTAATATCTTTGTCTGCTTTTCCATAGTGCACGCTACCTCCGTCATTGGCGCCCAAGATGAAGTCATAATCATGTTGTTTGCCATAGTTTTTGATGAAGCTTTTGACTTTCTTTAGGAGGGTATCCATTTTGGTACGGCTTTCTTCTTGTATAGCTTGTTCTTCTACCATGAGTTGTTGTTGTAGGAGTTGGCTTTCTTGAGCCAGTTCGCTATACTTTTGTTGTGCTACTGCGGGGGCTAAGCTCTTAGCTTGTGCTTCGAAGGCCTGTGCTTTCACTTGGAAGGCCTGTGAGATGCTATCACGCTTGAGCTGGTACTTGTTGATTTTCCCCTTGAGCATTGCTTCCAAATCCTTTTTTTCTTGATATTCATCTAAGAGCTTGCTGTTATCTACATAGGCAATTTTTTGACTTTGCTGACAAGCAGCGAGGCTCAATACGAATGCTACACCTAAGATGACTTTATTCATAACTATATGGTTTTTACATTATTTCTCAAATTCAGGTACAAATGTACGAAAGTTAATGAAGATTCTATTTTTATTTAACAAAACAGTTAGGAAAAAAATGGATATTTAACTTTTGCACTCCTTACTCCTTGCTTTTTACTTTTTATTTTATTATGCTCAAAAATTTTGCTTCCAGAAATATATCAAATTTCTATTTTCTTTTTATTTTGATATAAGATTACACTGGATAGTAAAATCATTTAAAAAATACTATTTAAAATTGTTTTTTACTTTTTTGACCTATCTAAGATGAGATAATCTTGAGTTTGTCATAGTAAGAGTTGCCTACAAGGCTATAAGATATCTACAAATAGGTATATAGAAGAAAAACTATAGCTTACTTATAGTCAATCATATTTAGAATGCAAATAAAATACGAATAAATAAGGCAAGGAATTTATTCCTAATTCGTTTTCTTTCAAGGGCTAATTGCCATTAGCCCCTACACCTGCTCATGCTAATTTTTCGCAAACCA
>ERZ773087.312-NODE-312-length-37872-cov-11.180712_pt1 | contig 37872 bp, 28 predicted proteins | sample MGYA00511375_ERZ773087 | MGnify/ENA primary metagenome ERZ773087 (study PRJEB29015, sample SAMEA2737995) | human oral metagenome | biome: human oral; feature: human-associated habitat; material: dental | place: China | collected 2063 ...
GCGACGAGGAGGGCGACATCGGCCGCGTCAAGCGCCAGCAGAAATTCATGCGCGCCTGCGTCGACGCCGTCACCACACCCGCCATCCTGCCGCGCCTGCCCGCGATCATCTCCAGTGTCATCGACAGCGTAAAAACCGACCTCAGCGTCCGCCAGATGCTCGAGTTCATCGGCACGCTCAAGGAGTCACAGGCAAAGGGGCTCCGCACCGAGATGGTGCCCGGTCGCCCGCTCTACATCGACGAGGTCAGCTACTGGATCCCCGACATGGCGCAGCTGCGGCGCGGCATGGCGAACGCCCTCGGCGTCACCCTCACGAATACTGAGCGCAGCCGCATGGAGCGTGCCGTGCGTGAGTACGAGGAGTCCATCCCCGCGGACGCCACTGAGCTGCCCGCAGGAGACACCTCCGTCGGACGCGCCGTCAGCGCGGACGAGGCGCTCGACACGCGCAGCCGCAAAAAGTCCTCCGACAAGGACGATACCGACGCGAAGGACACGCGCAGCAGTACCGACCGCACGCGCACCAATGGTCGCGATACCTCAGACGAGCGCACATCGCGCCCCGGCCGTGCGAGCGAGACGACAAGCTCCTCCGACACGCGCCACGCAAGCTCGCGTCAGAGCACATCCGACTCCGCCGAACAGCCATCGCAGCGCTCCTCGCGCACAGACAGTGATGCGCCGGCACGCAGCGGCAGTCTCGGCAAAGGGGAGTAGGGCAATAAAAGCCTCCCCCGTCGCCACGGGGGAGGGGGACCGCGCAAGCGGTGGAAGGGGCGCTTTGGACGGCATGGGTTCTCTCACGTGTGAGTGCTGCACGAACGCCCCCCATTTTATCCGTAATTCCCTAGGAGAGCAAACGGGAGATTTCCCGCAGAAAGGAAGATTCATCATGGCAAGTAAATTTGATGCAGAGGCACTGGAACTCCACGAGCGCCATCACGGCAAACTCGCGATCACCCCGACCGTCCCCATCGCCACGCGCGACGATCTCAGCCGCGCCTACACGCCGGGCGTCGCGGCACCGTGCCTCGCGATCAAGGATAACCCCGAGAAGATCTACGACTACACGACCAAGGGCAACATGGTCGCCGTCGTCACGAATGGCACCGCCGTCCTCGGCCTCGGCAACATCGGCGCGGGCGCAGGTCTGCCCGTCATGGAGGGCAAATCCATCCTTTTCAAGGGCTTTGCGGGCGTCGACTCCGTTCCCGTCTGCGTGAACAGCCAGAAGGTCGAGGACGTCGTCAAGGTCTGCCAGCTCATCGCCCCCACCTATGGCGGCATCAACCTCGAGGACATCAAGGCGCCCCAGTGCTTTGACATCGAGAACGAGCTCAAGAAGACCCTCGACATCCCCGTCTTCCACGACGACCAGCACGGCACAGCGATCGTCGTCGTCTCTGCCCTGCTCAACGCGTACAAGTACCTCGAAAAGGATCTGCGCACGGCGAAGATCGTCATCAATGGCGCGGGCGCTGCAGGTCAGGCGATCGCACGCCTCCTCTTCTCCTACGGCATCCAGACCGTCGTCCTCTGCGACACGACGGGTGCGGTCTACGAGGGACGCACGGAGAACATGAACCCGTACAAGGACAGCCTCGCCAAGGTCTCCAACCGTCAGAAGGAAAAGGGCAGCCTCGCGCAGGTTATCAAGGGCAAGGACATCTTCATCGGCGTCTCCGCGCCGGGCAGCCTCACCCCTGAGATGATCAAGAGCATGAATCCGGATCCCGTCATCATGGCGATGGCGAACCCTGTCCCCGAGATCCTGCCCGATGAGGCAAAGGAGGCGGGCGCGCGCATCGTCTGCACGGGTCGCTCCGACTTCCCGAACCAGGTCAACAACCTCCTTGCATTCCCGGGCATCTTCCGCGGTGCGCTCGACGTGCGTGCAAAGGAGATCAACGATGAGATGAAGATCGCCGCCGCAGACGCGATCGCCTCCCTCATCTCCGAGAGCGAGCTCAACGAGACCAACATCATCGCCAGCCCGCTCGACCCGCGCGTTGCGCCCACCGTCGCCGCTGCTGTCGCAAAGGCAGCGCTCGACACCGGCGTCGCACGCCGCAAAGACCTCACCCCCGAGGACGTCGCCAACCATACGCGCGAGCTTCTGGGGCACGCGGTTGGCTAAATAAATAAAAAACAGGGACTGCTGTACGAAACATTTGTGCAGCAGTCTTTTTTTTTGGAAAATAAATCAGGAGGGATTTGTATGAAATTCAGCGAGGCTTTGTTGATCCTTGGTAGGAAAATTTCACATTTTGCTGCTGCGGATACCTGCGCACAGGCACAGGCGATTCTTCCTTTGCTTATACCGCTTTAATGGTATATAATGGAGAAACATTCTACAGATAAAGGAAGGTACGTCATGAACGACACGAACGCAGTCACCCCCCGCCGCAAGATTATTCTGAGCGGCATCCAGCCCACCGGCACATTCACCCTTGGCAACTATCTCGGCGCGGTGAAGAACTGGCGGCGCTTGCAGGAGGAGTATGACTGCTATTATTTTGTCGCCGATCTGCACGCGCTGACGGTGTACCACGAGCCTGCTGCACGGCGCAAGGCGAGCCGTGAGGCGTTCGCGTTGCTCCTCGCGTGCGGGCTCGATCCCGACGAGAGCCTCGTCTTCATTCAGAGCCACGTGCCCGCGCACGCGCAGATGGGCTGGATGCTCTCGTGCCTCAGCCCGTTCGGCGATCTCTCGCGCATGACGCAGTTCAAGGACAAGTCGGCGAAGCACCCCGAGGACATCAACGCGGGTCTGTTCACGTACCCCGCGCTGATGGCGGGCGACATCCTGCTCTATCAGGCGGACTACGTGCCCGTCGGCGCAGATCAGACGCAGCACCTCGAGTTCACGCGCAATGTCGCAGCGCGCTTCAACCACGTTTACGGCGAGACGTTCCGCCTGCCTGAGGGCTACTTCCCAAAGGCGGGCGCGCGCGTCATGAGCCTGCAGGAGCCGACGGCGAAGATGAGCAAGTCGGACGAGAATGCAAAGGCGACGATTTACATTCTCGACGATGAGAAGACGATCCTCAAGAAATTCAAGTCCGCCGTGACGGACAGCGAGGCGGAGGTCGCGTTCCGTGAGGGCAAGGATGGCATCAACAATCTAATGACGATTTACGCGGCGATCACGGGCAAGTCGATGGAGGAGATCACGGCGGAGTTCGGGGGCAGGGGCTACGGCGACTTCAAGACCGCTGTCGGCACGGTGGTCGCCGAGGAGCTGCGCCCGATCCGCGAGAACTATGCGCGGCTCCTCGCAGACAAGGCGTATCTCGACGAAATGATTGCACGCGGTGCGGAGCGCGCCTCCCACATCGCGGAGAAAACGCTCCGCAAGACGATGCGGCGCATGGGGCTCGCCTGATGGGTGCGCATCGTGTGACGCGCGCCGTGATCCTCGCAGCGGGACGCGGGACGCGTCTCGCGCCGCTGACGGACACGATGCCAAAGCCGCTCGTGTCCGTCAGCGGCCTGCCGATCATAGCAACGATCCTCGATGCACTTAATGCGGCGGGGATTTCGTCGATTACTATTGTGCGGGGCTACTGCGGGGCGGCGTTTGACGCGCTGCACGCGGCGTATCCACACCTCGCCTACATCGACAATCCCGACTGGGAGACGGCGAACAATATCTCCTCGATTGCGCTCGCGGGGCGTGAGCGGCTGCTCGAGGACAGCTACGTCATCGAGGGTGACCTCTTCCTTGCAAATCCCGCGATCATTACGCCCACGCAGGAGCACACGAACTACATTGCCTTCCCCGTAGAGGCGACGGACGACTGGTGCTTTGATACAGATGCCGACGGGAAGATCACACATATCGACACGGCGAGCGACCATCCCTGTCACCAGATGCTCGGTCTCTCCTACTGGACGGCGGAGGACGGACGGCGCCTTGCAGCGTGTGCAAACGAGCTTTACCGCGAGGAACGCTATCGTCAGCTCTACTGGGACGAGATCGCGCTGAAATACTATCTGCCCGAGTTCTCTGTGCACATCAGGGAGTGCACGCGCGAGGACGTGTGGGAGATCGACACGGTGGAGGAGCTGCGAGCGCTGGAGGAGCGGATAAAGAGCGTTTAGCATTCCGTCTCGCAAAGCGCCCCGCTCCTCCAACGAAGAATAAAGGGAATAGAGGGAAACAAAGAATGAAGAAAGTATATACCTGCTTCTGCACCGACATCATCCACGAGGGGCATCGGAACCTCCTGCGTGCGGCGGCGGAGCTCGGCGAGGTCACGGTCGGCGTACTCTCCGATCCGGAGATGGTGCGCTACAACCGCTTTCCGACGAAGACGCTCGAAGAGCGCATGGAGATGATCCGCGTGCTCCCCGAGGTCGCAGAGGTCGTCGTGCAGGAACACATCATGTACGACGAGATCATTGATCGCCTGCGCCCCGACTACGTTGTCCACGGGAGCAACTGGGCGCAGGGACCCGAGTCCTCCATCCGCAAGAATGTATGCGTATGCCTCGCGCGCTATGGCGGCCAGCTGATCGAGCCGCCGTACACGGAGAACGCCGAGGTGCGCAACATCGACTGGCGTATGCGCGAGCAGCTCGCAATGCCCGAGGCACGGCGCGGGAGACTCCGCCGTCTCCTCGAGATCGTCCCCATCGTCAAGACGATCGAGGTACACAACGGACTCACGGGACTCATCGCGGAGAAAACTGTCGTCGAGAGCGACGGCGGGCTTGACCAGTTCGACGCCATGTGGATCTCGAGCCTGTGCGACTCGACCTCGCGCGGCAAGCCCGACATTGAGCTGATCGACCTCTCCGACCGCATCCAGACCATCAACGAGGTCATGGATGTCACGACGAAGCCCATCATCCTCGACATGGACACGGGCGGCACAGCGGAGCATTTTGCCTACAATGTCCGCACCCTCGAGCGCCTCGGCGTCTCCGCCGTCATCATCGAGGACAAGACGGGCGCGAAGCGCAACTCCCTCTTCGGCACGGAGGTCGCACAGACACAGGACACGATCGAGAATTTCTGCGAGAAGATCGCGGCGGGCAAGGCGGCGCAGCGCACCGAGGAGTTCATGATCATCGCGCGCATCGAGAGCCTGATTCTCGAAAAGGGGCTCGACGATGCCCTCGCACGCGCGGAGGGCTACGTTGCAGCGGGCGCAGACGGCATCATGATCCACTCGCGCGCAAAGAGCCCCGACGAGGTCATCGCATTCTGCGACAGCTTCCGTGCGAAGCATCCGAACATCCCCATTGTCGCCGTTCCCTCCTCCTACAACACGATCACCGAGGCAGAGCTGGCGGCGCACGGCGTGCGCATCGTCATCTACGCGAACCAGCTCACGCGCAGCGCCTTCCCCGCGATGGAGAACGCGGCACGCTCCATCCTCATTCATCACCGGGCGCATGAGATCGACAGCACACTGCTGCCGATCAAGGATATCATAAGGCTCATCGAGGTGGTCTAGTGACGAACGCGTGGAAGGCCGTCTGGAACCGGCGGCAGGCAGCGGAGGTCGCCCTCTCGGGCGACTGGCAGGATGTATTCCTCGAACTGAAGCGCCTCAACGGCTTTGACGTTGTGGACGGCGGCATTCCCCTCAACTCACTCCTGATGCAGGGGCGGCGGATCGTGGAGCTGCTGCATCTGTCGGCGGGCATGAGCGTCTACGATGTCGGATGCGGCGCGGGGGCGAATCTCTACCTCATGCAGCGTGAGGGCATCGCCGTCGGCGGCACGGACTACGCCGCCACCCTCGTCGAGACCGCGCGCAGGGTACTCCCCGGGGCACGGGAGCTCACCTGCGGCGAGGCAGACGCGTTCGATACGAGCCTCAAATACGACGCTGCGCTCTCGAACAGCGTCTTTTCCTATTTCCCGAGCGAGGACTTTGCCGCGCGCGTCCTCACGCGAATGCTCAAGAAAACGACGGGAGCAATCGGACTCATTGATCTCCACGATGCGGCGAAGGAGGAGGATTTCCTCGCCTACCGCCGCGCCACCATCCCCGACTACGATGAGCGCTACAAGGGGCTCGGCAAGTTCTTTTACCATCGCCGCTTCTTCGAGGATTTTGCACGCGCACACAACCTCCGCATCGAATTCCCTGCCATCGAGATGGAGGGGTATTGGAACACCCCGTTTGTATTCAACGTATTTATGTATCGGAGGTAATCCCCGCGTGAACAACTGGAAAACGATCTGGAATCGCCGCAAGCCTGTCACAGGCGGTCTCTCAGGCGATCAGGCACACGTCTTTCTCGAGCTGAAGCGCCTCAATGGCTACGATGTCATGGGAGAGGGCATCCCGCTCGACTCCTTCCTAAACTTCATTGCGGGGCTAATGGAACATCTCGATCTCACGGCGGGTAAATCCGTCTACGAGGTTGGCTGCGGTGCGGGTGCAAATCTCTACCGCATGGCACACGAGGGGCTGACGGTCGGCGGCTCGGACTACGCCGAGGGGCTGATCGAGACGGCACGTGCCGTCCTCCCCGAGGCACGTGAGCTTGTGGCAATGGAGGCAGCGGATATCCCGACGGAGGAGAAATACGATGCCGTATTCTCCTGCGGCGTCTTTTCCTATTTCCCCGACCACGCCTACGCAGCCCGTGTGCTTGAGCATATGCTCACAAAGAGCACGCACGTCATTGGAGTCACCGATATCCACGATCGTACGAAGCGGCAGGAGTATCTCGATTTCCGCCGTGCAAGTATCCCCGACTACGACGCGCGCTACGAGGGGCTTTCGCGCCTCTTTTTCCGGCGCTCCTTCTTTGAGGAATTTGCTGCACAGCACGATCTGCGCGTCACCTTCCCTGCGCTCGAGCTGGCGGGCTACTGGAATACGCCGTTCAGCTTCAATGTATTTATGTATCGACAGTAACCATCGGGAGCAATTATGAACATACAGAGAAACATCCTCCTCAACCCGGGACCGGCGACCACCACCGACACGGTGAAGATGGCGCAGATCGTTCCCGACATCTGCCCGCGCGAGCGGGAGTTTGGCGCACTGATGCGCGAACTTGGCACGGATTTATTAAAGGTTGTCCATGCCGATCCTGCGGACTGGGCGACCGTCCTCTTCTGCGGCTCGGGCACGATCTGCATGGACGCCTGCGTCAGCTCGCTTGTGCCCGCAGACGGCAAACTGCTCATCGTCAACAACGGTGCGTACTCCGCACGCGCGGTGGAGATGGCGCGCGCCTACAGCGTACCGCATATCGACCTGACCTTCCCCGTGGACGGGCTGCCCGATCTCGCTGCGGTCGAGCAGACGCTCAACGAAAATCCCGACATCTCTGCCGTCTACACGACGCATCAGGAGACGGGCACGGGCATCCTCAATCCCGTGCGTGAGATCGGCACGCTTGCCCATGAGCACGGCGCAATCATGATTGCAGACACGATCTCGACCTACGCAATGATTCCATTCAGCGCGGACGAAATGAACATCGATGTGTGTATGTCCTCTGCGCAGAAGGGCATTCAGGGCATGACGGGACTTTCGTATGTTCTTGCGAAGAAGTCCGTCCTCGCGGCGGCAAAGGCCTATCCCGTGCGCTCGTACTATACGAATCTCATCATGCAGTACGAGGGATTCGAGCAGACGGGCGAGATGCGCTTCACCCCGCCCGTGCAGACCGTGTACGCGGCAAGGCGCGCACTCGCGGAGTACTTCGCCGAGGGCGAGACGAAGAAGTGGGCACGCCACACGCGCACGATTGATGCCATCCACGCGGGGCTGGCACGCCTCAGCCTCACGGAGGTCATCCCGCGCGAGATCCAGTCGGGACTGGTGGTCGCTGTTGCATATCCGTCGGCGGACTTTGACTTCACGCGCGTACATGATTACTGCTACGCACGCGGCTACACGATCTATCCGGGCAAGATGCAGTCTGCATCGACATTCCGCCTCTGCGCGCTTGGTGCGATTGACGAGGCGGATATTCAGGGCTTCTTCCGTGTATTCGAGGAAGCGCTGAACGCATAATCCATGTGAGGGGATAGGGAGAAATGCAGGACGATTTCACGGTATTCTGGCACAATGATGAGCACGCCTCTGCGCTCTTTTACGATCTCCTCGCGCGTTCGGAGCGCGATGCCTTTGACGACGACTTTCTCGCACGGCTTGCCGCCTATCGGGAGGCTGAACCCGAGAGCGAGCGCGCGGACATCTTTGCCGCCCGGTATCTCCTCCACCACGGGGACGCGGAGAATGCCGTCATCTGCGCGGAGCGCGCGTATGCCCGACGCCCCGTGAACTACATGGTTTGGATTCTGCTTGCTGATATCTACACGAGGCTGGGGCGCACGGTGGACGCCCTCACAATGTACGGCAACGCACACGGCCTGTATCTCACGCCGGAGATTCCAATGGAGCTGCTCCATCGCGGCGGCATCGAGGGGCTGAATCGCCTCTCCGTCGCCACGGGGCTTGGTACGGGTGCGCCGCTGTCACAGACGCGTGCCGTACTGAATGACGGAGAGTTATATATGATCCTCGACGCGTTTGTCGGGGAGCATCTGCCGCTGACACCACCCGAAGGATGTGCGCGCCACTGGATCGGTGCCTATGTCGAAAACGCCTTTCTCTCAGACAAGAGTGCCCTCATCGAGGAAATACGTCATTCGTCCGTCTTTGTCGACAAGATGCAGCGCGATTTCCCGTTCCAGCTGCAGCGTGCGGAAGAAATCCGCGGCACGGTGACGATCGAGATTCCGGAGGGAACGGAGGTCATCCTCCCCGTCGCAGGAACACAGTACCTGCAGGAGCTGCAGATCGAGAGCGAGCATATGCCGCCCGCAGCAGCATATCTTGGGAAATGGGCATTCAGTCATTTTCGCCTCACGGAAACAACCCGTCTGACGGGCACAGATGCCGCCCCCTATGCCGTGGGCACGCCGATTCGCCTCGGTCACAGTCCCATGCGCAGAAAGCTTGTGCTGAACCTCCTCGTCGATGGGCTCGCATGGAATGTCGCACGCACGCGCTTTCCGGAGTGTATGCCGCATATTGCGCGTTTCTTCGCGCAGGGCACGATCTTCGATGAGCATTTCTCCACATCCGAGTGCACCTATCCGGCTCTGCCTGTGATCGAGACCGGGCGCTATCCCCATCACACACATGTGTTTAACGAGCGTGACAGCCACGAGATGCCGCTTGATTTCATGACGCTCTCCGAGTGCATGTCGGATCTTGGCTACTATGCCGCCGCACCGATGGGGGCGAGCGACAGCGTCTACTGCGGCGCACTGCGTGGCTACGATCTGCTGAATGTCGCTGCATGGAAGCTGCCGTCTGCCGAGATGGTAGACCGTGCGATCATGCAGATGGAGGCGTTTCACGAAACAGATCAATTCCTCTATCTACACACGACGGACGTGCATCCATGGAATGCAAAGGGGTTCAAATTCTATCCGGCGGTCGAGACACAGCTCCCGCTCTCCGCGCGTCTCTTTGACATTGACGAGAGCCTTGCGAGTGTCCGTCTGCCGCAGCTCACAATCTATCAGGAACAATTCTGGCAGACACTCCGCCATGTTGACAGAAACATCGGCTATCTGCTCTCCTATATCGAGGAGCATTTCAGTGAAGACGAGTATATCGTGAATCTTTACTCCGACCATGGAAATTCCGTATTCACAACGCCGACGGGCGGCGTCATTGATATCATCGGAGAGAACTCGACGCGCGCAGCATGGATGATGCGCGGTGCGGGCATTCCAAAGGGATTGGTCGCAGACGAGCTGACGAGCATTGCAGACATCTATCCGACGCTCGCACATCTCGCGGGCTTCCCCGTCGCCGAGGACATCGACGGCAATCTGCCCGCCGTGTTCGGCGGCACCCCACGAGACGCAGTTTACAGTCTCTCGATCTTCCCGCGACAGACGTTCAAGCTCGCCGTACGTACACACACGCACGCGCTGCGCCTTGAGACGCGTGGCTATACCGAGGATGACGGTACGGTTGACTTCGCAGAGGCTCAGGTCGGGATCTATCCGCGCGGACATGAACGCGAGGAAGGCTACGCGATGGATTCCCCAGAGCTGCGTGCGTTCTTCTACCCGCGCGCCCGCGATTTCGTGCGAGAGATCGCCAGCAACGGGGAGCGATTCCCACTGCCGGAGCAGGTATGAGCCAAACCGACGGAAAGGACGACCGTATGACGAACGATTTTACGATATTCTGGCGCAATAACGAGCGCGCCTCTGCGCTCTTTTACGATCTCCTCGAGCGCTCGGAGCGCGGCGCATACGACGATGATTTCCTCGTGCAGCTGGCTGCATATCGGGAGGCTGCACCGGAATCCGAGCGCGCGGACATCTTCGCCGCACAGTACCTCCTGCACCATGGGGACGCGGAGAATGCCGTCATCTGCGGTGAGCGGGCATATGAGAGACGTCCCCTCAATCTCGAAGTGTGGCGTGTGCTCGCCGCTGGCTACAAAATCTGCGGGCGGGAGCTCGATTCCATTACGATGCAGGGTCGTGCATATGGTCTCTATCTGGGTGCGGATATGGGCGGGATCGACCTCGACCTCAGCCTGACCGAAGAAAATATGAATGAAGCCCTGGGGCAGCTTTCCTTTGCCGTGGGCAAGTGCCTAAATGCACCGATCATAACGAGCCGTGCCTACTTCATGAATCCGGGGCTGGGCTTTCGTTTCGACGTATTCATCGGCGAGGCGATTCCGATTACGTATCCCGAGGACAGCGTGCGTTTTTGGAGCGCTGTCTATATGGAAAATGCAGGGCTTTCCGACCACAGCTATATGCTCACTGATGCACGTCACGACGGCTGGCTCTCCCGCTACGGACACCGTGACTTTTTCTTCGATCTGCAAAAGGCGTGCGAGATACGCGGCACGACCGAGATCCAGCTCCCCGAGGGTCGGGAAGCGATTGTCCCCATTGCGGGCACGATGCCGGATCAGAAACTTTCTGTGACAACAGCATCCACAGGCACGCATGACATATATCTGGGCAAGTGGGCATTCAGCTTCTTCCGTCTGAACGAAAATACGCAGCTGCACACCGATGAATCGACGCCATATGCTGTGGGCTCCCCGATTCTGCTCGGGCATAGTCCCGCACGACGAAAAGTGGTGCTGAACATCCTCGTTGACGGCCTTTCCGGAGCGATCGCTCATGCCCACAGCGCCACGCATCTGCCGAATATTTCCAAATTCTTCGCACGCGGCACCGTGTTCACGCAGCATTTTTCGACCTCGGAGCATACGCTCCCGTCATTTCCCGCCATCGAAACAGGATACTATCCCCATCATACGCATCTTTTCAACGTCAATGCCGGCTACGAGCTGCCGCTCAGGATGACGACCACCGCCGAGCAGATGAAGAATCTCGGCTATTACTGCGCAATTCCAATGGGCAGCAATCAAGGGATCTCCCACGGTATTATGCGTGGTTTTGATCGTCTCGTTGTCTCCTCGTGGATTCAGAACTCGGTCGATGGTGTGGACTATGTACTGCGTCAGCTCCGCGCCTTTGACGAGGTCGACCAATACCTCTATCTTGCGGTCAACGACGTGCACCCGTATGACGGCCTCGGCTATAAATTCGACACGAATATCGAGACCCATCTTCCGCTCACCGACCGCTTCTTCAGCCATACAGAGCGTAAGGCAAGCGTCTTCCTGTCCAGCATGAAAATCTATCAGGAGCAATATCTGGAGCGCATACGGCAGGTGGATCAGAACATCGGCCTCCTCCTCGCCTATCTCGAAGAGCATTTCGACGAAGACGAATACCTCGTGAGTATCTATTCGGATCATGGCGTTTCCATATTCAACAAGGTGATCTCCGACAGCTTGGATATCATCAGCCCGTATGCTACGAGTGCGACGTGGATGATGCGCGGTGCCGGAGTTCCCGAGAACGTGGTCTCAGACGAGCTGACGAGCATTGTCGACATTTACCCAACGCTCGCCCATCTGTGCGACTTCGCCGTTGCGCGCGATATTGACGGAAATCTTCCCGCCGTATTTGGTGGAAAGGAGCGGGATGCCGTCTACTCCTCCTCGCAGTATCCCGGGCAGACATTCAAGCTCGCCGTACGCACACACGAGCACGCACTCCGCCTCGAAACTCGCGCACCTGTCGATGAGGACGGGACGGTGGACTTCGCAGGGGCACGGGTCGGGATCTATCCACGGGAACACGAGCTCGAGGAGGACTATGCGGTGGATTCCGCAGAGCTGCGCGCGTTCTTCTATCCGCGCGCACGCGATTTCATACGCGGGATTGCGAACAACGGAGAGTTCTGGCCGGCAATGCGTGCGGCGCGTCCGCAATGGTTCGGCGGGCCAGCCTAGTGTTTGGAAAAGAGGCTATGATGGACGATTTCACCGTATTCTGGCAGAACAACGACCGTGCCCATGCGCTCTTCTACGATCTCCTCGAGCGCTCGGAGCGCGGCGCATACGACGATGATTTCCTCGTGCAGCTGGCTGCATATCGGGAGGCTGCACCGGAATCCGAGCGTGCGGACATCTTTGCTGCACAGTATCTCCTCCATCACGGAGATGCGGAGACCGCAACGCTCTGTGCCGAGCGATCCTATCGCGCACGCCCTGTCCAGCATGCGGTCTGGTCTGTGCTCTCCCCTGCGTACAAGGCGCTCGGACGCTATGCAGATGCACTCGTCATGCAGGGGCATTCTGCACAGCTCTATAATGTTCCGATTGCAGTCGAAGACTACCCCTCAGAGGCAATTACAGAGGAGGCGCTCGATCGCCTGTCCATCATGCTGTCCCGTCCGGGTTTTGGGGCAATGGCGACACGTGCATCCTATGATCCGGAAAAGGGGATTACGACGGAGGGCGGCGTTTTTGCAGGGGAATTTCTCCCCATCTTACCGCATATTGCGCCGCCCTACTATGTCGGCGTCTATGCCGAGCAAGGTCTTCAGGGCGATAAGGCATGGCAGCTGAACACGCTGCGCAACGCTTTTGGCGTTACATATTTCGGCGCAGGAGATTTCACCTTCGATGTGCTTCGTGCACAGCGTGCCCCGGGTGCGGCGCATATTGAACTGGATCCCGGGGAGGAAGTCGTGCTCCCCATCATTGGGACGGTGCTCCCCGCGTATGGACTGCGCGATCCGCAGCGCATCCGTGTGCGTACCGACCACATCGACGAGCTCGGATGGCTGAACGTGGCAACACCGAACTTCTTCCGACTGAATGAGTCGACCGACTTCACCTCGGAGCAGGATTTTCTTGTAGGTCGACCAATCCCGGTGGGCAGAAAATCGTCACGCCCGCGTCTCGTCCTGAACATTCTTGCCGATGCGATGCCGTGGCAGATACTCCGCAGCTGTTTTGCGGAGCAGATGCCGCAGACGGCACGCTTCTTCGCGCAGGGACTCATCTTCGATCAGCATTTCTCCGTGGCAGAGTATACCTACCCGTCCTTTGCCACAATTGAAACGGGAATGTATCCGCAGCACAGTCAACTCTTCAACAACAAGATTACCGTCACGCTGCCCGAAGAATATGTGACGCTCTCTGAACGGATGCGCAGCGCCGGCTATGCGACGGCAAATCTCATGGGTATTGGCGACGGCATATACAGCGGTGCAACGCGCGGCTATGACCGTTTCCTGATCTCACCCTATCGACAGCAGAACTATGAAGCCGTGGAACGCGTCATTCGCCACCTCGAGAGCATGGGGGATGCTGATAATTTCATCCTCGTTCACTCCTCTGATGTGCACCCTTGGCCTTCTCCAATGTTCCAATATCCGACGGCCGCACAGGCGCGTCTGCCGCTTGCGGAACGCATGACCGAGACGATCGAGACCCCGCCGAGCCCGTATCTGCGCCCCTGTCCCCTGAATCAGGAGGCATTCTGGCTGGGCGTGCGGGAGCTTGACCGGACGCTTGGCATGCTCTTTTCCTATCTGGAGCAGAACTATGCTCCAGATGAGTATATTGTAAATCTCTACTCCGATCACGGCGTTTCGATCTTCAGTGAGCATCCGTACATTGTGGATCCGTTTCTCACAGGGGCAACGTGGATGATGCGTGGAGCAGGCATCCCTACGGGCGTGGTCTCAAATGAGCTGACAAGTCCCGTGGACATCTATCCGACACTGGGACATCTGCTGGGGTTCCCCGTGGATGACTATATCGACGGCGTTGTGCCGCGCGCATTCGGCGGAACGGGACGTGAGATCACGTTCAGCAACTCGCTCTTCCCGACAAAGCCCTATTTCCTCGCGGTACGCTCGGCGACGCATACCCTCTGCCTTGAGACGGAGGAAGCGGTCGCAATGGACGGAACGGTCGATATCGCAAAGGCGAAGGTCGCCATCTATCCGCGTGACCATGAACGTGAAGCAGGCTATGAGGTGGACAGTGAGGAGCTGCGTGCGTTCTTCTATCCGCGTGTGCGCGAATTCCTGAAGAGGATCGCAAGCAACGGGGAGGTATTCCCGCCCCCGGTGGGCAGCAGTGTTGGAAACTGACAAATGGAAAGGAACCCCCATGACAGACGAATGCACCGTCTTTTGGCGCAGCAACGAGCGTGCCTATGAGCTGTTTCAAGAGCTTCTTGCGCGCGCAGAGAAAAGTTCCTATGACGATGAGTTCCTCACACTGCTTGCCACCTATCGCGAAGTACAGGGCACTCCCGTGCATGCGGACATCTTTGCCGCGGAGTATCTGCTCGCAACTGGCGATGCAGCGTCCGCGATCGTCTGCGGAGAGCGTGCCTTTCGCAGACGCCCTGTGGAGCCTCGCGTCTGGGATGTGCTCGCCCGTGCCTATGCGGCGTGCGATCGGTATGCGGATGCACTCGTCATGCAGGGCTATCCGCTGAACTTCTTCCATGTACCCATCTCTCTGGACGTGCCGGCTGCGGCTCTGACGGAGGAGACGCTGGCTCGCCTCTCGCGCGCAACGGGCAAGGCAAACTATGCTCCCTATGCCCTGAGCCGTATGAGCTACACACCCGCAGAGGGGCTGACCGCAGAGTCGACAGTCTTCTTCGAGGAGTTCCTGCCCGTCTCTCAGCATATTACACCGCATTACTACGTCGGCGCATACACAGATCAGGAGATACACGGGAACAAACGCTGGCTGATGAATTCGATTGCGCATGCCTCAGGACTTGCGAACAATGTCGGCGGGGATTTCTCCTTCGACATTATGCGTGCGACGCGTGCGCCGAAGGAAGCGCACATCTCCATCGAGGCGGGAACGGAGGCGCTTGTCCCCATCTTTGGCACAGCGGACGGACAGATGCTCATGGCGCAGACAGAGACGGTGGATGACAATATCTGGCTGAATCCCGCAACGCCGAATTATTTCCGACTGAATGAAGATACGCGATTCACCTCGGCAGAGGACTTTATTGTCGGGACGCCGATCCGCCTCGGGCACAGCCCCACACGTAAAAAGCTCGTGCTGAACATCCTCGTGGATGCACTGCCATGGCAGGTGCTGCGCACTTCGTTTGCAGAGCATATGCCGAACACAGCACGTTTCTTTGCGCTTGGCGCGATCTTCGATCAGCATTTCTCCGTACTTGAGTACACCTATCCCTCGCTCCCGACGATCGAGACGGGAATGTATCCGCAGCATACAGGTGTCTTCAGCGAGTGGGCGGCGATCGAGCTGAGTGAGGACTATATTACGATCGCCGAGCGCGCACGAGATGCGGGCTATGCTACGTCCAGCCTCATGGGTGACGGCATCGGTATCTATAACGGGGTGACGCGCGGCTATGACCGCCTCGTCGTCTCTCCCTATCGCCTCCATGCCTATGAGGGCGTCGAGCGCACCATCCGTTATCTGGACGGCTGCGGGGAGGCGGATCACTTCATCTTCCTCCATTTCGGCGATGTGCATCCGTGGGGTGGGGAGGCGTTCCAGATCTCCTCTGCGGCACAGATGCGACTGCCGCTTGCGGGGCGTCTCTCCGGCTCGAAAGAGAAGGTGACGAGCCCCTATCTGCGCCCAAGCGCATTTTATCAAACGGCGTTCTGGCAGGCGGTACACGATACAGACCGCACGCTTGGTGCACTCTTTTCCTATCTCGAGGAGCACTATGCGCCCGAGGACTATCTCGTAAGCCTCTACTCGGATCACGGCGTGCCGATCTTCAGCCCGACGCATTACATCGTGGATGCGCAGCTGACGGGTGCAACGTGGATGATGCGCGGCGCCGGCGTCCCCGAGGGAATGGTCGCAGAGGAGCTGACGAGTGCAGTCGACATCTACCCAACGCTCGCCCATCTGCTCGGCTTTCGCGCAGGCGAAAATGTGGACGGAGTTCTGCCGAAACTGTTCGGAGGGACGGGGCGCGAGATCGCATTCAGCAATTCTCTCTTTCCACGTAAATACTACCATCTCGCAGCACGCGCGCGAGAGCATACGCTCTGTCTCGAGACGCTGGATCCCGTCTCCCTCAGCGGCACTGCCGATCTCGCACGGACGAAGGTTGGTATTTATCCGCGCGCCTATGAGGGCATCGCAGGACACGAGATCGACAGCCCCGAACTGCGTGCATTCTTCTATCCGCGCGTGCGGGAATTCCTGCAGGGGATCGGAAACAACGGAGAGATGTTTCCCCTGCCGGAGGAAATGTAGCAAACTATGGCGAGCGCCGGCCGACGATACACGTGGCACAGTCACACAGAAGGAGTATATATGAACGTCAACGATCTGATTGTCGCGCTCAGCGCGGAGTTTTACGCGGGCGTGCCGGACTCGAAGCTGCGCCCGCTCGTGGACTGTCTCATGGACACGTACGGCGCGAACAGCCCCGCGCATATGATCGCCGCAAACGAGGGGAATGCGGCGGCACTCGCGGCGGGCTATCACCTTGCGACGGGCAAGACGCCGCTCGTCTACCTGCAGAACAGTGGGCTCGGCAACATTGTCAATCCCTTGCTCTCCCTGCTGCATGAGGAGGTCTACGGTATCCCGTGCATCTTCGTCATCGGATGGCGCGGTGAGCCGGATCTGCATGACGAGCCGCAGCATCTCATACAGGGGCGGCTCAGCCTGCCGCTGCTCGAGACAATGGGTGTTCATACGATGGTGCTCACGCAGGAGACAACGCCTGCAGATGTGGCACAGTGGATCGAGAAGCAACGCACGCATCTCGCGGCGGGCGGTCAGTGCGCCATTCTCGTGCGTGACGGCGCACTCTCCCATCCGAAACGCAAGTATGCGAATGAATTCCCCCTGCGCCGCGAGGAGGCAATCGCAGCAATCCTGTCTGCCGCAGGAGATGCTGTCATTGTTGCAACGACGGGCAAGACGGGACGCGAGCTCTTCGAACTGCGCGAAGCGCGTGGAGAGGATCACGCACACGACTTTCTCACCGTCGGCTCGATGGGGCACGCGGGGGCAATCGCCCTCGGCATCGCACTCCACCGCCCAGAGCGGCGTGTGATCGTGCTCGACGGCGACGGCGCCGCACTCATGCACATGGGTGCAATGGCAACCATCGGTGCAGCCGCCCCACCGAATCTCGTGCACATCCTCCTCAACAACGAGGCACACGAGAGCGTCGGCGGAGCACCAACGGCAGCACACAGTGTCAACTTCCCCGCCATCGCTGCCGCCCTCGGCTATCAGGCGATACAGACGGCAGACACAAAGGATGACCTTATACATGCACTCGGTGAACTTCAAACTGCTGATGTGCTCTCCTTCCTGGAGATACGCACGGCAATTGGCTCACGCGCCGATCTTGGCCGTCCCACCACGATGCCGCATAAAAACAAGGAAGCCCTGATGCAGACGCTGCAGGGTTAAGGAAGCACTGATAAATTCAGCGCCGCCATCTTAGCGCATCTTTTTTGCCCGCACTTTGTCGGCAAATCCTCCACAGAGCACCACTCTGCGTCCGGTTTTCCTCCTCGTTCGGACGAAAAAATCTACGACAATCTGACGGACTTCATTATTATCAGCGATTCCTTAATACCACGAAATATATAGGGCTGTTGTACAAAGTTATTTGACTTTGTACAACAGCCCTATTATACCCTGCCATAGTCACTGAGTCGCAGCAGTTCATATCCGCCCATTCCTGTGCATGCATCTCTCCCAAATCTCCGTGTATGCCGCCTCCACATCGCGGACATAGAGACACGCATCCGTGAGCGGCGAATGCGCCAATATACTGCGCAGATTCGTGCGCAGGGCGTGCAGCGTCTCGGATGAGGAGGCGAGGGCTGCCGCGATCTGCACGTAGCCCTCGGGCGTTGCCGCGATGAGCTCCGCGAGTCCCGCATTGATGAGCAGGCTTTCCCCGAAGCGTGCGCCGTGGCTCGCCCCGCGCATGGTGACGACAGGCACGCCCATCGCAAGCGCCTCGCAGGTCGTGATACCGCCCGTATAGGGAAAGGTGTCGAGCGCGATGTCCATATCCCCGTACTCTGCGAGATGATGCGGCCCAAATCCGCGCAGCTCCACGCGCTCCGTGGGAATCCCGCAGCGCGTGAATCGCTCCATCGCGATCTCCCGCCCCTCGGCGCTGCCGAAGAGCTTGCTCTTGAGGAGGAGGCGCGAGCGCGGCACCGTCTCGAGCAGCACGCCCCAGAGGCGCAGCACCTCATCTGTCACCTTGCTGAAATTGTTAAAGCTGCCGAAGGTCACATAGCCGTTTCGCTCCATCGGCGGCTCTGCGATGGAGGGAAGATCCTCGGGCAGTATGTAGCAGAAGTGGCTGTGCGGGAGGCGGATCATCTCCTCGGTAAAGGCAGCGTCCTCCGCACCGGCAGGATCGACGTGCACATCCGAGAGCATATAGTCAACTGTCGCAAGCCCCGTCGTATTGAAGTATCCGATGCCCGTCACCTGCACGGGCGCAGATTTATGGGCGAGCACGGGCAGAGCGTTGTGCTGCGTATGCCCCGCCAGATCCACGAGGATGTCAATCTCGTCGCTGTGCACAAGTGCCGCCGTCTCCTTCGCTGCCATGCCCGAGATATTGTGCCACATATCGACCGCCGTGCGAAACTCCTGCGAGAGACCGTCCTCCGCGCACTTTGCATAGCAGTACACAGCGAAACGCGTGCGGTCGTAGGCGGTGAGGAGCGGGCGCACGAGCGTACCGACGGGGTGCGTGCGCAGATCGGGCGAAATGTAGCCGATGCGGATGCGGTCATGTCCGCGCCGCGCATCCAACGCAGTTGAGAGCGGGTGAACATCCGCATAGAGCGCCCCGTAGCCGCGTGCGAGCTTCGCATACGCGGCACGCTGCTCTGCGGGCAGATAGTTCGAGGCAAAGAGCGCGTTGCTGTACTCCGTCGCCTTCTTTTCACGAACCATCTCAAGGCGGCTCGAGGCGAGAAATGCCTCCACCGCCTCCGCACTCTCTCCCGTCAGCGTCAGAGCCTCCCCGAGGAGACTGTATGCGCTCGCGAGAAATACCCTGTGATAGTCGGCTCTGTCCTCAGCGGCAATGCGCTCCTCAATCATCGCGATGCACGCGCGCAGATGCGCAATCTGTGTGCGGAACTTCCCCTCCGCGCGGTCGATGTAGATCTCCTGACGCGCTGCCCCTGCATGGTGGGGCTCGATTGCGCGAATCCGCGCGATCTCCGCGCGTGCCTCCTCGTATCGCTCCAGCCCCGTCAGTGCCGCCGCACGGATATAGCGCATCTCCACATCCTCGGGCAGAGCCGCGAGCAGCTCCGCCGCCGTCTCGGCCGCGCGTGCGTACTCCTTTGCCTCGTACAGCGCATTCGCCCGCATCAGCAGCTCCTGCCGTCGCGCCGCTATGTTCTTCATGCGCTCACCTCCATCCGCTTTATTCGACGATGAGTCACAAAATCCCTTTTAGCGTGCTATGCGTGCGGAGAATGTCATTGCAGCTATGCGAACTCCTCGCGTAAGCCTAAATGATGAGGACGGATGGATATGCCGCTATGCGTGCTCCGTAGCAAACGCTAGTGGAGCAAGCGGAGGAAAGGGCTCGTTCTGCCCCCTGCGGATTTTAACCGTTCAAGCAAAGCGCGTTTGGAATCCGCAGGTATTTAGGCAGATAAGAGCCCGACCACTTGCGTAACGAGGGTTCTGCGAGGAGCACGCAAGCAGAAACGCCCCCCACATTCCCCGCAAACATAGACTTTTCCCCGTGAAAATGCTATAATCAACGTGGTATTTTATGGAACGAACACAAAGAGGTGACATTTTGGATCTGGATTTTGGACAGGGGCGCATCGTCCCGGTCAACCTCGAACACGAGATGAAGAACTCCTACATCGACTACGCGATGAGCGTCATTGTCGCGCGCGCCCTGCCGGATGTGCGCGACGGTCTGAAGCCCGTGCATCGCCGCATCCTCTACGCGATGCAGGGCTCGGGCATGACGAGCTCCAAGCCGTACAAAAAATCGGCGCGTATCGTCGGTGAAGTGCTCGGTAAATATCACCCGCACGGCGACACCTCCGTCTACAACGCGATCGTCCGCATGGCGCAGGACTTCTCCATGCGCTACATGCTCGCGGACGGGCACGGCAACTTCGGCTCGGTCGACGGCGACTCGGCGGCGGCAATGCGCTACACCGAGGTGCGCATGTCGAAGATCGCGGAGCTGATGCTGCGCGACATCGACAAGGAAACCGTCGGCTTCACCGACAACTACGACGGCTCGGAGAAGGAACCGACCGTCCTCCCCGCGAAATTCCCGCAGCTCCTCGTCAACGGCACGGCGGGCATCGCCGTCGGCATGGCGACCAACATCCCGCCGCACAACATGGTCGAGGTCATCAATGGCACGCTGATGCTCATCGACAACCCCGAGACCACCATCGAGGAACTCATGGGCGTCATCAAGGGTCCCGACTTCCCAACGGCGGGGCTCATCCTCGGCACAGAGGAGATCCGCAAGGCATATACGACGGGACGCGGCGTTGTGAAGATGCGTGCACGCGCCCACATTGAAACCATGAGCAACGGGAAGCCGCGCATCATTGTCACCGAGCTCCCGTATCAGGTCAACAAGGCACGTCTCATCGAGAAGATTGCCGAGCTCGTCCGCGACAAGCAGATCGACGGCGTGACGGATCTGCGCGACGAGTCCGACCGCAGCGGTATGCGCATCGTCATTGAGCTGCGCCGCGACAGTGCCCCAAACGTCATACTGAACCAACTCTATAAGCACACGCAGCTGCAGGACAGCTTCGGCATCATCATGCTCGCCCTCGTCGACGGGCAGCCCGTCATCATGAACATCAAGCAGATGCTCGGGCACTACATCAGCCATCAGGAAACAGTCATCACGCGGCGCACGCAGTACGAGCTCGCAAAGGCAGAAGCACGCGCCCATATCCTCGAAGGACTGACGATCGCCCTCGATCATCTGGACGCTGTCATTACAACGATTCGCGAGAGCCGTACAGCGGATATCGCACGCACGGCACTCATGGATGGGTTCAAGCTTACGGAGAAGCAGGCACAGGCGATCCTCGACCTCAGACTGCAGCGCCTCACGGGTCTTGAGCGCGAGAAGATCGAGGAGGAGTACCAAGAGGTACTGCGGATGATCGAGGAGCTCAAGGGCATCCTCGCCGACCGCATGAAAGTACTCGCCATCATCAAAAACGAGCTCATCGAGGTACGCGACAAGTACGGTGACGAACGCCGCACGGAGATCACATTTGACGCGAGCGAAATGGACATCAAGGATCTCATCGCCGAGGAGGATGTCGTCGTCACGCTCACGCTCAACAACTACATCAAGCGCATTCCTCTGGATACCTATCGCCGTCAGCGGCGCGGGGGTGTCGGCGTGAAGGGGATGGGGACGAAGGAGACCGACATCGTCAGCGACCTCCTCATCACCACCACGCACCACGACATCCTCTTCTTTACCAACCGCGGGCGTGCGTTTGTGCTGAAGGCATACGAGATCCCCGAGAGCGGGCGGCAGGCGAAGGGCACCGCCATCGTCAACCTCCTCGCCGTTGAGAGCGACGAGCGCATCACCGCCGTCATCCAGATCAAGGAGTTCCGCGCCGACCGCTTCCTCTTCCTCGGAACGAAGCGCGGCGTGGTGAAGAAAACCCCGCTCGCCGAGTTTGCAAACATCCGCAAGAGCGGGCTGCGGGCGGTCAACCTCGACGAGGATGACGAGCTCATCGGCGTGAAGTTCACCGACGGCGAGAACCGCATCATGCTCGGTACGCGCCACGGCAAGGCAATCGCCTTCCCCGAGGACGGCGTACGCTCCATGGGGCGCGTCACGCGCGGCGTGCGCGGCATCAGCCTCAGCGACGGCGATGAAGTTGTCGCGATGGACATCCTCAAGAGTGACTCCGAGGTGCTCACCGTCACCGAGGGCGGCTACGGCAAGCGTACCACCGCCGAGGAGTACCGCACGCAGACCCGCGGCGGCAAGGGGCTCATCAACATGAAGGTCACTGACAAGACCGGTTCCGTCGTCGGCATTCGCGTTGTGCGCGAGAATCAGGAGCTCATGCTCATCACGACGGATGGCATCGTCATCCGTACGACTGTGGATGAAATTTCCTTAATCAGCCGCAACACGCAGGGCGTCAAGCTCATGACCCTCGGCGAGAGCGACCGCGTCGCCTCGATGGCGACGATGAACCGCATCGTTGACGCGCCAAGCGAGTGAGTATAGGATGAACATCAAACTGTATGATAAGGTAAGGCTTAAAACCGGCGAGATCGCCAGCATCGTAGAGATTTATGAGAGCGGTGTCGCCTATGATGCCGATATTGATCGTCCTGATGGCTGCATTGATACTGATACGATACAACAGGAGGATATTGTCGCCATCGTGACGGAAAATGCCGCATAATTTTCCAACAAAACGCTCCGCTTCTCACCCAGAGAAACGGAGCGTTTTTACGTGCAATAATATGAACTTCAGCGATATGTGGCGAGGTATTCGGTCCAGATCTCCTCGGGGACGAGTCGGCCGCCCGTCGCCCACGCGATTTGCGTCGCATTCCCGAGGCGCTCTGGTGTGAGGCTATGTGCGGCGCAGTAAGCACGCGCATCGGGGAAGCGCAGGAGTCCGAGAGGCCCTGCAAACGAGGCACAGCTCGACGGCTCGATGCGGATGCCCTCACTTGCATCGAGGTCGCGCAGATAGTCGTAGAGATGTGCCTCTGAGACGGTGAAGACCCCTGCCATATGGTTCGTCATGATGCGCGTCACGAGGCTGGATGGGCTGGCACAGGCGAGACCGTCCGCATCCGTCTTGCCCGCGATGCCGATGTCGTATACACTCACCTGCTCGTATCGCTGCGTCGCAACGCCAAGGAGGACGGAGGGGCACTGGGCAGGCTCGACAAAGAAGCAGTGCACGTTGTCATGATAGAGTCGTCGCAGACCGTAGGAGACACCGCCCGGTGCTCCGCCGACGCCAGCGGGGATATAGACAATGAGCGGATGTTCACTGGCCACTGTAATGTCAAGATCGGCAAGCTGTGCGGCAAGACGCTCGGCGGCGACGGCGTAGCCGAGGAAGAGGTCGACGGATTTCTCATCATCGACGAAGTGGCTCATGGGATCGGCGTCCGAGGCGCGTCGCCCTTCTGCAACCGCGCGCGAGTAATCATCCGCATACTCAATGACCTCGACGCCGTGGCTGCGCAGGAGGTTCTTTTTCCACGCCTTTGCATCCGCCGACATATGCACACGCACGCGGAAGCCGATCGCCGCACTCATGATGCCGATGGACATGCCGAGGTTGCCTGTGGAACCGACCTGCATGGTGTAGCGCGCAAAAAAATCACGCATATCGGCGAGCTTGCCATAGTCGTCATCTAGGGTCAAAAGTCCTGCACCGATCGCCAGATCCTCCGCGTGTTTCAGCACCTCATAGATTCCGCCGCGCGCCTTGACGGAGCCCGCAATGGCGAGGTGGCTGTCCATCTTGAGCAGGAGGCGACCGGGGATCACGGCGTGATACTCTGCCGCAAGGCGCTGCTGCATCTTCGGAATCGGGCGCAGGGGCGACTCGATAAGTCCGTTCGTCTCCTCCGTCTCGGGAAATGCACGGCGGATGAACGGGGCAAAGCGCTGTAGCCGCGCAGCTGCATCCGCAATATCTGCATCGGATACGACGAGCTGAGAGAGGCCGTCCACCATGTCAAACGGCAGGAGGCGCGGGTTGATCCACGCGGTCTCCTCTGCATCCGCAACCGCGCGCAGTGCGGGGTCAGCGGCGATCATTGACTCTGCATTCATTGAAAAATATCCTCCTATTCACCTACTGTACGACAGAGACGGAGCCGTCGCTGCTGATGGCGCGGCAGACGTCGGTATAGACCTCGACGAATTCGTAGCCGCCGCGTGCGGGGGCTGCTCCGCCACGTCGAAATCGGTCACAAGGCTCGTGAGGATGCGGTCGAGTTCCTGCACGAGAGTGCGCAGGGGCGGCTGCTGTTCAAAGACTTGCTTTAGATGGTTGTAGAATTTCTCGTGCAGATATGCACCACCGAGGACGCGCTGCATGTGGATGATCAGCGGACTGTACTTCGCGAGGTAGGGATAGTTGTCCTCCTCGAGTTTTTCCGGCTGCATGACGTCGAGTGCCTTTTTCCAGCGGCGCTCCTGCTCCTCGACAAAGCCCGCCTTCTCCGAGAGACGCTCGATCCACGCATCGATCTGGCGTGTAAGTAGACCCTCTGTATCGCGCCCGAGGAGGCCACTCGCGTAGGCGTCGACGATGAGGATCGACTTGCGGTCGAGCGATGTCTCGTCCTGCCGCATGAGGTAGTGCTGTGCCCAGCGCAGGGCGGATGCACTGCGCTCCGCGCGGCGGCAGACGAGTGCAAAGAAGAGCGCGGTCTTCTCCTCGTCGCGGCGCAGGGCTTCCTTCAGCGCGCGCTGTGCGATCTCCTCGTTGTCGCTGATCCACGCGGAGAGTGCGACAAGCGCAGGCGCGAGCCAGTACTCGGGCGCGCGCAGCATCAGTTCCTCACTCGCTGCGCGGATTGTCTCCTACCGCACGATGGCAAGGTCATTCGCCTGCAATATTCCCTTTGTTGTGCGGCGAATGACTGCGTAATGTCCATACTTTTGCTCGAGCTCCTGCCGCAGCTTCACGAGACGGGTTTCCGCCAGCTGTGCCCGGCTCGAGAGTTTCTGTGCATCCACGAATGCGTGGAAGTCCTGCGTCAGCTCCTCGAGATCGTCGCGCAGACTCTCGACCTGGCCGCTGACGGCAATCACATTCCCATTCGTTGTGTCGATATAGTCGCCCAGTTCCCGCAGACGGTTCGCGATATGCGACAAATCCGCCTGCGCGATCACCCGATTACTCATACATTTCATTTCTTTCTTCCAATGATACGAGATGATTATAGCATTGATTGTCGTTTTCGAGAAGCAGGAAATGACAAAAGCTCCGCCTCTCGCAGGAAACGGAGCTTTTTGTTACAGTTTCATCTGCCGCACGGCTTCAGTCGTGCGAATCTTCTTTTCCATGGCGCTCGGCGGGAGGATCTTCAGCACCTCGGTGTAGACGAGGTCGACGAGGAAGAACTGTGCCATTTTCGACGCGATTGAGCCGGTCTCGAGCGGGGTCTCCTCGGCGATGTAGGTGAGGCTCACGTCGGAGACGCGGCGCAGGCTGGACGGATGGTTCTCCGTGAGGGAGATGATCCTGAGGCCGTGCGCACGCGCGATGTCGACGGTCTCGAGGATCTCTGCGGTCTCGCCCGAGTGCGAGATGGCAAAGATGACGTCGCCCGGTTCCATGATGGCAGCGATCATGCGCATTGTGTGGTTGTCGCGCGGGGCGATGCAGTTCATGCCGATGCGCAGGAATTTGAAATAGGAGTCCTGCGCGATGATGCCTGAGTAGCCCAGCCCGATGAACGCGATGCGCTGCGCCCCAATGAGGAGATCCGCACAGGCGTCGATGGTCTCGTTGCGGATGATGTCCTGTGTCTTCTCGAGCGCGATCATGTTCGCGGAGAGGAGCTTGCGCGCGGTTTCGCGTGCACTCTCGTTGTTTCGAATGTTGCCGCGGTCGAGGTAACGTCCAAGCTCCGCGCCCTCCTCGGCGAGCGCCGCCTTGAAGTCGGCGAGGCTCGCAAAGCCCATCTTCCGCACAAAGCGTGTGCAGGTCGCCTCCGCCGTGCCGCACGCCTGCGCAATCTCGCGGATGGTCATGCGCGGGATGTCCGTAAGGCGTGTGCGGATGCAGTTGATGATTTTGCGGTCGCCCTTGGAGACACGGAACGGCGGATTGTCGAGCCGGCTGAGTATCTTCATTCATATCACCTTCTGTCTCTCATTATATCTCAAAATAAAAACGCCGTCCATCGGGCGGCGTTCCGTTCAATCTTTAAATATCCCAACCATGCTCCTGCAAGAAATGTACGAGCGCGCCGAGCATCCCCGCATCGTTTCCTGTTGCAGCAAATGCGATCTTGGTCACCTCGTAGACGCGCGGCGGTAAACGATCGCGGAGTGCTGCTTCAAGGAGCGGGCGCAGCGCCGACTCCTGCGCCATGATGCCGCCGCCGAGGACAATGCACTCAGGATTGACGACTGCGACGACATTGGTGATTGCATCCGCAAGCGCGGTGACGAGCGCGGTGACTTCCTCTGCCGCCGCAGGGTCGCCCTTGGCGAGGAGATCGAATACGGCGCGCCCGTCGATGCTGCCCGAGGGCAGTCCCTTTGTGCGGCAGACGGAGCTGACGAGATGGGTTGCGGAGCAGCGGTCATGCAGACGTCCGCCAGGGACGCGCATATAGGCGATCTCGCCCGCGCTCATGGACGCACCGTGTACGATGTGCCCGTCCAGGATGAGCGCCCCCCCGATGCTCGTACCGATGGTCATGGCAAAGAGGGAGGAGCAGCCCCGTCCCGCGCCCTTCCACATCTCGCCGAGTGCGGCGCAGTTGACATCGTTCTCGACGGAGGCGGGCAGGGCAAATGCATCGCGCATGAGCGCCTTCCAGTTCGTGCCCGTGTAGTTCGGGATGGCGTCCTCAAGGGAGTAGACGATGCAGCCCGCCTGTGGGTCGACCATGCCTGCGGTGGAGATGGCGACCCCATGCACTGCGTGGGTCTGCTGTGCCTCACGGACGATGGCGGAGACCTTCTCTACAATGCCCACGCCGCCGTATTCCTTCGCCTCGGTGGGGACGGAGCCGTGCGTGAGAAATATGCCCTCCGCAGTTGCGACACCGTATTTGATGGCGGTGCCGCCGATGTCGATGCAGATAACCATGGATTCCCCTCCGTTCTATCCCCTCTATTCCACTCGCACCTTGAAAATCCCCTTTTTCAGCGGTGCCGCCTCGTCCACCTTCACACCGGAGCGGTGGACGTCCTCGGGGTAGCAGATGAGGAAGTCACCGGGACGCATGATGGTCGAGGACGTGACTGCGCCGTCTGCGGGCACGTAGTCCTTGTCCTCCTCGTAGGGATGCGTCTGCATCCGCTCGATCAGGCTCACGTCAATGCACTCCGTGCCCTCAGCGAGGACGTGGATGTCGATGTAGGCGCGATGCGCCTCCCAGATCTTCTCACTGCGCTCACCCGTTGTATAGTGTGCGATGTTGACATAGACATCGTCGCCGGCAATCTCGTTGCGCCCCGTGGGCAGTGCCGCGAGGTCGTGCTCCCGTGCAAAAGCAAGCGCCTGCTGGATGCGCGGCGGGAGAAATGCATAGGTCTTTTCGTGATAGATGCTGCCGTAGATCATAGTAACCTCCTGTCAATTTGTCCTGCGTCTTATTCCTACAATATTCGACAAGACGGTTGAAATCTCCTATCTCCTCGCGCTGCCGACCGTCGTGCCCGCAGGCGCCTCGTAGTTCGGATGAGTCCCACGCGAACGCTTAGTTACGCAAACGGCCGCGTTCTCGTTCGCTGAGGGAATCACGGACTCATTCAGCCATTCATCTTGGCACATCTTTTCCGCCCTCTCTGCGTCGATAAATCCTCAGCATAGCCACCGCTATGCCTCCGGTTTATCTTCTTGACAGGACGAAAAATCTGCACCAATCTGAACGGCATCATTGAGTTCGTGATTCCCTAATACCTGCGGACTTCTTAAACGCGCTTCGCTTGGACGAAAGAAATCCACAGGGGGCGAGTCGAACGCTATTCTCCGCTTGCTTCACTAGGGGTTGCTTTGGAGTACCACACTTTTTTTCTCATACATACTCTAGGCAATCGCGTCGGCAAAACGACGCGCGATAAGCTGCGGGCGCGTGATGGCGGAGCCGACGATCGCGCCGAAGACGCCCGTCTGCATCGCCTCCACCAGTTCCTCCGGCGTATTGATGCGCCCCTCGGCAAAGACGGGCACGGGCGCGTCCTGCGCGAGGCGGCGCATCAGCTCGAAGTCCGGTCCCGCGATCTGCGGACTGTACGGAGTGTAGCCTGACATCGTGGTCGAGATCGCATCGACGCCGAGCTCCGCCGCCCTCATGCCCTCCTCATAGGTCGAGATATCGGCAAGGATAAGGCGATGCGCGGCATGGATGCGCGCGATCAGATCGCTCACGTCCGTCTGCTGCGGGCGCTCACGCGCCGTCATGTCCAGTGCGATCATCTCGCAGCCCGTGCCGATTAGTGCATCAACCTCGCGCATGGTCGGTGTAATAAAGATGGGAGAGTCCGCGTAGTTCTGCTTGATAAGACCGATCACGGGCAGCTGCGCCTCGCTGCGGATCTCCTCAATGTCCCCGACACTCTGCGCGCGGATCGCGACCGCGCCGCCCTCCCTTGCTGCGCGTGCCATACGCCCCATGATGAACGGGCTGTGCAGCGGCTCGTCCGGCAGTGCCTGACAGGAAATGATGAGTTTTCCCTTCACCTTCTCAAAGAAATCCATCCAAAGCCCTCCAATTAATTCTTATTTATAATAATTCTTTATATATTATTTTATATTGTTCTAAAAAAGAAAAATACGAAAATATTTTCAGCCATAGGAGAGATATTTCCGTATTTTTCACAAGCATATTCATCAGAGGTTCAACTGTTCCTCAACTTCATTTTTAATTACAGTTACCTGCGGTCCATAGATGACCTGGACACCATTCCCACTCGCGAGCAATCCCCGGCTGCCGGATTCCTTGAGCAGACGCTCGCTGACCTTGCCGGCATCCTTCACCGTCACACGAAGGCGCGTTGCACAGCAGTCAAGTTCCTCGATATTATCCCTGCCGCCAAGTCCCTCGATCACGAGGTCGGCACGATAATGATCCGACGCGCTCTCCGCGACGGCGGGCGCTTCCTGCGGCTCCGTCTCATCCTCACGCCCGAGCGTTTTGAAATCGAACTTCAGAATGAGATACTTAAAGGAGAAATAGTAGAGGAAGAACCAGGGGATACCGACCATCGGGATGTAGAGCCAGTTCGTCTTTGCATCGCCCTGCAGCACACCGAACAGTATGAGATCGATACAGCCGCCCGAGAATGTCTGCCCGACCGTAATCTGCAGGATATGCGCAATCATAAAGGCGCAGCCGTCAAAGAACGCATGCAGCACATAGAGTGCGGGGGCAACGAAGAGGAAGGAGAACTCGATCGGCTCCGTGATGCCGGTCATAAAGGAGGTCAGTGCCGCAGAGAAGAGGAGACCGCCAACGACCTTCTTATTCTCCGGCTTTGCCGTCTGATACATGGCAAGACATGCGCCAATAAGTCCGAACATCATTGTGATAAAGCGTCCTGACATGAAACGTGAGATGCCGATATAGTAATGCTGTGTGTTCGGATCGCCAAGCTGGGCGAAAAAGATGCGCTGTGTCCCCTCGACGAGCTGCCCGTTGATGATCTCAGAGCCGCCGAGCGCCGTTGTCCAAAAAGGAAGATAGAAGATATGGTGCAGTCCAAACGGGCCAAGCATACGCAGGACGAATCCATAGATCAGTGTGCCGATGTAGCCCGTTGCATCAACAATACCGCCAAGCCCAAAGATCAGCTGCTGGAAATGCGGCCATACGAAGAACATAATACACCCGAGAAAAATCGAGGAAAAAGAGCAGATGATCGGGACAAAACGCGATCCGCCAAAGAATCCAAGGAACGGCGGAAGCTCGATCTTATTGAATCGCTTATGCAGGAGATACGTCATAAGACCAACCACAACGCCGCCGAAAACGCCCGTCTCCAAGGTCTGAATGCCGAGACTCATTCCCTGCCCGACACTTGCAAGGTTCTCTTTCGCAAGCGTCCCCGTAATGATAAGGAGTGCATTGATGGTCGCATTCATCACAAGCAGCGCGAGCACAGAGGCAAGACCTGCCGTTCCCTTATCGCTGCGCGCAAGTCCGACGGCGATGCCGACAGCAAAGAGAATAGCGAGGTTCGCAAAGACGATGCTGCCTGCGGATGCCATAATTGTGAAGATATTCTGCAGCCAACCAATATCGAGGAATGGATACGCCTTGACCGAATTTGGATTCGACAGTGCGCCGCCAATGCCGAGCAGAAGGCCTGCGGCAGGAAGCACAGCGATCGGCAGCATAAAGGATTTCCCGAACCGCTGTGCTTTGGCGAAAAATGAACTCTCGCCGCTTGTTTGTCCGAATAAGCTCATAAAAATACCTCCTCATAAAATAACATTTTATGGAACAAAGCAATCCCGCCCGCCAACAATTGTACGCCGTATCCGAAACTCCTCGTCAAAGATCGCAATATCCGCATATTTTCCGACGCTGAGCGAGCCGAGGTCGGCGTAGACGCCCAGTTCTTCGGCGGGGGTGCGCGTCGCCATCTCGACGACAGCGGGAATATCTGCACCGATGTTCTCCCGCAGGATGCGCAGGCCGTCGTTCATGCAGAGGACACTGCCCGCGATCGTGCCGTCCGCGAGCGTTGCGAGTGTGCCCCGCACATAGACCCTTTGCCCGCCGAGTTCCGAGACGCCTTCGCCGAGACCGCAGGCACGCAGGGAATCCGTGATGGGGATTAGGTTTCTCCCCCGCTTTGCATGATAGATGATGCGCTGCATTGCGGGGTGGACGTGCACATTGTCCACGATCAGCTCACAGTTCGCATCGGTGTCGAGTCCCGCACCGAGCACGCCCGGATGACGATGATTCAGTGGCGTCATTGCGTTGCACAGATGCGTGATGTGCGTCGCGCCCGCCGCGATTGCCGCACGCGCCGTCTCGTAGTCCGCCGACGTGTGACCGATGGAGACGACAATGCCGTGCGCCCTGCAATTCTCGATAAAGTCCTTCTCCGTCAGCGTCTCGGGTGCAACCGTGATAATTTTGATGACATCCGCATAGGGTGCAATTTTTTCAAATGCAGCGGGGAGGATGTAATGCTCGTCCTGTGCGCCCTTTTTCGCGGGGCTGATGAAGGGCCCCTCCATATGCGCCCCGAGAATGCGTGCTCCGCGCGAACCTTGCTCTGCCATTGCTGCGCGGATACGCACGAGTGCACGCTCCACAGCGTCAAAGGCACAGGTCATCGTCGTCGGGAGGAAGGATGTGACACCTGTCTTTGCCTGGAATGCGGCAAGCCGTGTGAGCGCATTTGCGTCCTCGTCCATCGTATCCGCGCCGTCGCAGCCGTGGATGTGGACGTTCAGAAGACCCGGCGCAACATACGCGCCCGTAGCGTCAATAATTTCATCCGCATCGGACGGAGAGAAGTCCTCCGCAGGGACAATCGCCGTAATCCGCTCGTCATAGCACAGAACGAAATCTGTGAATGCTGCGAAGTGTCCGTTCTCATCAGGGAGGATAAGGATGCCATTGCGAATCGCCTTCATCGGGAGTCACGCTTTCCCTCGCTCAGGAGTGCCCCCGCCTCATGGTCGACGATGAGGGTCACACTCGGATGCAGCTGGAGGATGGAGGCGGGCACCTGCGGGGTGATTGCACCCTTGACCGCGTCGCGCACCGCCTCCGACTTCTCCGCGCCGCTCGCGAGCAGGACGATGTGACGCGCGCGGAAGATCGTGCCGATGCCCATGCTCATCGCCTCGCGCGGCACCTCCGCCGCCGAGGCGAAGAAGCGCGCATTTGCCTCGATCGTGCTCTCCTTCAGTGCGACCTTGTGCGTTGTGCGTGTGAACGATTCTCCCGGCTCGTTGAAGCCGATGTGCGCATTACGCCCAATGCCGAGAAGCTGCATGTCGATGCCGCCCGCCGCCATGATTGCCGCCTCGTATTCCTCCGCCTCACGCGCGGGATCGCTCGCAAGCCCGTTCGGAAAGAAGACGTGATCCTTGCGGATGTTCACATGGTCGAAGAGGTTCTCGTGCATAAAGCGATGATAGCTCTGCGGGTCATCCTCGGCGAGCCCCACGTATTCATCCAGATTGAACGAAGTCGCCTGAGAGAAGTCCAGTCCGACCGTCTTATACAGCCAGACGAGGTTCTGATACAGCTCGACCGGCGTGCTGCCCGTTGCAAGCCCGAGCACCGAGTCTGGTTTGATCCAGAGCTGCCCCGCGATGATCTTCGCGGCCTCCTCGCTCATCTTCTTGTAGGTATCGGTAAAAATGATACGCATTGCGATACTCCCTTCTATAGGATCTGTCCTGAATTCTCCTATAATATAGCACAATTCAAAATATAATGCAATTATATTTCATAAAATTACTGATAAATATTTTATTCGCATTCTTAAAGAAAATATATTTCGTTTTATAGCATAAAAATACGCACGAGATATGCTCTCATCCTAAGTTGCAATATCAAATCGGACAGTAGAGGGTAACAGAATCAAAAATTAAGAGTGGAGCGGTAAGATGAGCGGTGAGTGCACAAAAAAACACTGTCATGAGTGACAGTGCTGTGCTTTCATATGGAGCGGGCAATGGGAATCGAACCCACCTCTAAAGCTTGGGAAGCTTTCATTCTACCGATGAACTATGCCCGCGATGTTGAGTATCATAGCAGATTCGCGGCGTTTTGTCAAACGCGAATGACTCACTCCTCGGGCAGGAGCATGGCGAGATCCGGCATGAGCTTCGTGATGTCGCGGATGAAGACGCGCAGGACGCTGACCATGACCTCGGGGTCGAACGCGTCGGGATTGTGCGGGACGACGACGTCGGCGAGGATGGCGGTGTCGGAGGTGAGGTAGAACTTCACGAGGCGGCTGTCCTGATTCTGCCGCATGAGCCAGCCCGTGAGGAGCATGGCGTTCGTGTCGTCGACGGCGTTCTGTGCGAGGCGGATGCGGATGGTGGCGTATGCCGTGGAGTCGATGATAAGGACGATGGGCAGCCGCCGCTCCTCCACCTCGATCTCACTCTCAAAGATCACGGTATTGCGGTCGTCGCCCGCCTCACGGATCTGAAAGCCCGTGATATTTTCCTTTTTGATGTATTCCTCGAATGTCTTGGCCGCTTCGATCACGACCAATCACCTCCCCGTGTTGTTCATTAAAATCATTTATCGTTCTTCGTAGACAAAGCTGTCGGTGCTCGGGTTGTAGCTCAGCGCATACTGCGCCGTCACGCCGCCGAAATCAGAAAAGAGTTCGGAGCCGAAATAGAGTGCGATGAACCGCTCGTGTTCGCGCTGCTGCACAAGACCGATGGCGAGCTGAAAATCGTCGGTGTTCGGGTGGTAGTAGTCGGCACTGTCCACATAGATGCGATAGGTGCCGTCGACAGGAGACTTGCCGACGACAATGCCGTGTCCGGAGGAAGGCGGTGCACCCGGTGCGCGCCATCCGATGCGCGTGTTGGCATAGTAGTAAAAGAATGTCTGCCCCCCGCTCGTAAAGGCGCCCATGTCGCCGTAGGACAGTTTGCTCGTCGGAGCGCTGAAGTGAAAGACGTTCGTTTTGCCCTCCCAGAGGGTGAAATGCTGCTGCCCGCCCATCTGCGAGATGGTTGCCTTGATCTCGGTATTGCCGATGCGGTAGTAGGCACGGCGCACGTCCTTGTTGTTCCCCTCCGTTTTTATGGGGGTCACGAGGGGCGGTGTGCTCGGCGGTGGCGGCGCTGCAGACACGGATGATGCAAGGAAGAGCGCGAGTGCCAGCGCGGTGATGAGGCTGCGAAATGTGTTCATTCACTCATCTCCCTCATTTTAATAATGATTTATTATAGCATAGAGGAGCGAAAAGGGGAAGAAAAAAGAGAGGGGCTGCTGCACGGAGCCGAAAAACTTCGTGCAACAACCCCTGCTGTCATGTTTGACATCCGCTGTAAGCGCCTCTTTCGGGCATGGCTTGTTAGAACTTGTAGCTCCCCTTCAGCCAGAGGGTGCGCCCCGGCTCCGTGATGTGTCCGCCGGCAGAGATGCCGAGCGCGGGGATTGGCGCCTCGCTGTAGTTGACGAACTCGGCGTAGGTCTTGTTAAATAGGTTGTCCACGCCGAGGGAGAACGTCAGGTTCTCGTCGGGACGGTAGGCAAGGCTGAGCGAGAGGATGCCAAAGCCGCCCGTGGGGCCGTAGTCTGTGCCCGTGACGCTGCCGTAGCCCTTGTGGTAGCGGTTCTGCTTGCTGACGAGTCGCCAGACCGCATTTGCCTCTGCCTTCTTGTGGCTGTACTTCGCCGTGAGATTCGCCTCCAGTGGGGCGATCTGCGGGAGCGGGGTATCGTTCGTGCGATCATCGCCGCGCGTATAGGCGAGCGATGCGCCGAGCGTCCAGAGTGGGGAGACCGTGCGCGTGATCTCCGCCTCGAATCCGTAGAGCCGCGCGTCTACGTTGCCATATCCGCCGACGGGCTTACGCAGGATGAAGTCGTTGACGTTCGCATAGTAGAGGGAGAGACTTGCATTCGTCTTCTCGCCCGCGTAGACCCAGCCGAGGTCGAGCTGCGTATTCTTCTCCTTGGCGGGACGCGTTGTGGATGGGTGGCTCGCCCCATGCGCCCGCCATGTGTGATAGGCCTCCCAGTAGTCGGCGGGACGCTCTGCGTGCCCAAGTCCGACGTAGAAGGTCAGCGGCTGCTTCTTTGCCGTGTTTTCCCAGCGGACAAAACCACTGACGGCATTGTCTGTCGCGTCGCCCGGGGTGAACGTCATGTAGCGGTGATAGTGGCTCGTGACGCGATCCCAACGCAGACCGCTGAGGAGATGGCTGCGCTCTGTGAGGTCATGGTTGTACTCCATGAATATGCCGAGATTCCCGATGGTCATGTCGGTGTTTTCCCGTCCGCGCGGCATTCCCTTCATCGCGGGCGTAAACGTGTGCTCCTCGTGACCGATGTCGATACCGACGGCACCGGTATCCTTCGGGGAGAACGTCAGATCGAGGACACTGCGGATGCTGTATTGGATGCGTTTTACCTCCATTCCGCGCGTGCCGCCGGGACGGAAGGTATAGTTGTCCATGATGTGATCAATCGTGTTGTGGTTGAAATTCAGCGTGAGTTTCTCCACGACGGGCGAGAGATGGGCGCGCTCGAACTTTACGGCGTAGCTGTCGCGGTCGAACTGGCTGCCGTCCATCATGCCGTGCGCGTATTTCGCCCAGCCGCGGCTGCGGTCGTAGGAGACCTCAAAGAGGGTGTCGGGGTCGGGCGTGAGACCGACGATGCCCGTGAGGCTGTGGCGGCCGTAGCCCGAGTGGATGCGCCGCCCGTCGCCGTCCGCGTAGTCGCGTGCATAGTTCCGCGTCTGGATGATGCGTGTGTAGCCCTCTTTTCCCCCTGCCGTGACATCGGTCAGCTCGTCAAAGCGGTGGTTCGATGCACCGAGGACGGAGATATTGCCGCGTACGCCGGGCTTTTCAAAACGCTCCGTCTCGCGCTCGAAGATGACGCTGCCCGCAACGCTCGCGCCGTAGCGGACACTCTGCGGCCCCTTGTTCACGATGATGCGGCTGAACGTCTCGGGGAACGCATAGGTCGACGTGGGATCCATGCGGTTCGGGCAGCCGCCCGACATACCGCCGCCGTTCATATCCATAACCATGCGCGAGCCGCCCATGCCGCGCATCATCGGGTCGCCGCCGAGCCCGCCCTTGCGGACGACGGAGAAGCCGGGGATGGTCTTGAGGTAGCCTGCACCGTCGGCGGCGGGGATGGGCTGGCGCGGACGCTGCGGATCGGTGGAGAGGGTGAGCGGCGATGCCGTGCGGTAGCCCGTGATGATGACCTCATCGAGGGTGAACTCGTACATTCCGTCATCAGCGGCAGCGGGCGTGCTGTTCATCGTGCCGTGCATATCCATCTGCATTGTTTGGGCTGCGTATGCGTGCGCACCAAAACATGCCGTACTGAGCGCCATGCCGAGCAGAGCAAGGCGGCGGTGTGATCGGTTCATTCCGTATACCTCCTGTAGAATAGAAAATGAGACTTATTATACAATAGATAGCAGAATGATAGCACAATTCTGATAGGAAAATCAAATAGAAATATTTAATAACAGAACGATATATGAGAATAGGATGCGAAAAACATTCAGTGAAATGAAACAGCCTCCCCCATATCGTGCGGGGGAGGCCGGAAAACGGAGGTGATGTATCTCAATGATGGAAGAGGCGGATGTGGGTCATCGCCATTGCGATGCCGTACTTGTCGCACGTCTCAATGACGTTGTCGTCGCGGATGGAGCCGCCGCTCTGTGCGATGTAGGAAACACCGCTCTGGTGGGCACGCTCCACGTTGTCGCCGAACGGGAAGAATGCGTCCGAGCCGAGCGCGACCCCCTTGACGGTGCGGAGGTAGGCACGCTTTTCCGCACGCGTGAACGGTGCGGGTTTCTCGGTAAAGAGCCGCTGCCAGTCCGCCGTGAGCAGGGCGTAGTCGTCCTCGTCACCCGCCGTGTATACGTCGATGGCGTTGTCGCGGTCGGGGCGGCGCACATCGTCCTTGAACGGGAGGGCGAGCACCTGCGGGCTCTGGCGCAGCTGCCAAATATCCGCCTTGTTCCCCGCGAGGCGCGTGCAGTGGACGCGCGACTGCTGTCCCGCGCCGACCCCGATCGCCTGTCCGTCGACGGCGTAGCAGACCGAGTTGGACTGGGTATATTTCAGCGTGATGAGCGCGAGCAGGAGGTCGCGGCGGGCCTCGGCGGGGATGTCCTTGTTCGCCGTCGGGCGGTCGGTTAGGCAGTCCTCTGTGATCGCTACTTCGTTGCGCTGCTGCTCGAAGGTCACGCCGTACACGTCCTTGCGCTCCAGCGCGGGCGGCGCGTAACTCTCGTCCATCTGGAGGACGAGATAGCTGCCCTTGCGCTTGCTCTTTAGGATTTCAAGTGCTTTCTCCGTATACCCCGGTGCGATGATGCCGTCGGAGACCTCGCCGCGCAGGAACTCCGCGAGGCTCTCGTCACAGATGTCCGAGACGGCGGCAAAGTCGCCGTAGGAGCTCATGCGGTCCGCGCCGCGTGCACGCACATAGGCACACGCCACAGGCGAGAGCTCGCCTTTCGGCGCATGGGTCGCCCGCGCGAGCGTCTCCGTGAGCGGGAGGCCGAGCGCCGCACCTGCGGGGCTGACGTGCTTGAACGATGCGGCGGCGGGCAGCCCCGACATTTCCTTCAGTTCGCGGACGAGCTGCCAGCTGTTCAGTGCGTCGAGCAGATTGATGTAGCCGGGGCGGCCGTTCAGTACGGTGAAGGGCAGTCCTCCGTCCGCGTAGACGCGTGCGGGGGTCTGGTTCGGGTTGCAGCCGTATTTGAGTGCGATTTCGTTCATTGTAAGCGCTCCTTTTTCGCAGTGTATTGCTTTGCTTCCATTATAACGGCGCACGGGGAGATTTTCAACCGGGGAAGACGCACGCCCCATCATACCTTTTGATTGCGCGCGGAATTGCCGGCATAGGGGAGCTGTGGTGCGCACAGGCGGAAGGTATAGGTTTCGCGGTCGACGATGCCGAGCGTTTCGTCGCTGTCGTAGAGGGCGAGCAGGAAGTCTGCCATCTCGGCGCTCGTGTGGTAGGTGCCGAACGCCTTGTCGTAGTCGTAGGCGGGGTTGTCGTTGGCGACGGCGCCGAACTCGGTCTGCGT
>ERZ773087.315-NODE-315-length-37528-cov-4.456809_pt1 | contig 37528 bp, 35 predicted proteins | sample MGYA00511375_ERZ773087 | MGnify/ENA primary metagenome ERZ773087 (study PRJEB29015, sample SAMEA2737995) | human oral metagenome | biome: human oral; feature: human-associated habitat; material: dental | place: China | collected 2063 ...
TGATCAAACGGAAAGTCACAAAAATTGGCGCTGAGTAGCTAGCATCGTGGATACGAGCTTCTTCCAGCGTGTATTTAGGCTCACGGATTTCATAGCCGACAAATTCCAATTCCATGGTGTCGGTAAAGTTTGAAATAGGAAGCACATCCTCAAAGACTTCCTTCAGACCATGATCCAAGAAATCTTGGAACGAATCCGTTTGGATTTCAATCAAATTTGGTAAATCAAGAACTTCCTTAATTCTTGAGAAACTACGACGGGTACGGTGTTTACCGTATCGAACTTCATGTCCTGCCAAGTTTTTACTCCTTTATGATAAGATACTGAGCCCTTGATAAAGCGAGAAGAAAGATATCTTTTTTCTCAATGCTTTGAGGGCGAGTTCTGTGAAATGTTTTCAGAGGAAAATCCTCTGTCATTTACAATGCTGCAAAACAGCCACAATCAGTCCCTTTTGTTTAATTTTCAGAAAAATTAAATTATGGTTACATAATTCCTTTTTCCTAAAAATAGGCACAAAAAGAGCAGCTAAATCTGACTTATTCAAGTTTGATTTAACTGCTGTAAGCTTCTATTTGGACAATATTTCAAATAAAGCACACGACAAATTATTGTTATCATTATACCTTATTTAGCTAGAAATTGCAAGGATTTCATCCGCTTTCTGAAAAGTTAAAACTGTTCTTGATGCGCTAGTTCCCCTGCCGGTTATTGTTAGAATTGGAACTTGAATTAGAATTGGAGGTAGAACCGCCCAGAATAGCTGACCAAGCCTTCTGATAATCCGCATCTGATGCCCCGATACCAAAGCGGTAGGTCGTAGTCGGAGCACCGTTTTTAGCCCAATAGCTAGGCACCGTCGGACCACTGAGATTAACAGAACGGCCGTTTACCGTTACTGTACCTGGTTTTTCCCCTGTGGACTTGAGTACGTCAGACTTAATCACACTCGGATCAAGAGTGAACTTATCACCAACGCCCCAAGCATTCGGATCCGCTTGATAGATAGCGTCTGCCATATAAGCCATGTAGGAGGCATTGTTATTATAACCAGTCAACGCCGCCATAGAGCTATTATCATCATGACCAATCCAGCCTCCCAAAGTCATCTTAGGAGTAGAAAGCATCAGCCACATATCACCGTTGGTGTTGGTCGTTCCAGTCTTACCAATCCAATCGGCTCCAGCCAAGGTTCCATTGACCTGACTGATTCTGGATTTATAGGTCGTAGTAGCTCCAGAATTGATAACTCCCCGCATGAGCTCCTGCATAATCGTAGCTGCTGCTGGACTGTATATCTGAACCGGGTTGGCCTTATGCTGGTATATTACCTTCCCATCTCGGTCCGTAATTTTCTCAACCATGTATTTTTTCTGATAGGTTCCATTATTAGCCAAGGTTTGGAAACCATTGGTGTGCTGAGCTACAGATACTTCGATTCCACCGCCCATTGGGAGACTCTCAATGCTATAGTCATCAATGTAATAACCCATTTTTTCCATATAGCCACGGACATTGACCCCTTTTTCGCGTAATCCACGGTAGGTCCAATAAGCTGGGATATTCCATGAAGTATTAAGCGCTTCTTGCAGATCCATCATGGCTGTACCACGGCTGTCCACGTGCATAATCGGGTCGCCGCTTGAAAAGTTAGTCGGATAGTTAGAAAGAACGCTGGCGCTGCCCATCAGGCCTTGGTCAATAGCAATCCCATAAGCTAGAATCGGCTTAATGGTCGAACCCGGCGAGCGTTCCGTATCAAAGGCGTGATTGTTCTGATTGGAAGCATAGTCTCTGCCACCAACAAAACCAATCACCGCACCGGTTTTATTATCCATGAGGACATTTCCCACTTCAACTGCTCCAGTCCCGTCATCCAAGATGCCACCATAATTGGCTACTGCATTTTGCATAGCAGTGTGGATGTTCTTGTTAATCGTGGTGGTGACAGTATAGCCGCCATCGCTCAGTTCTTTAGCAGCCAATTCCTTGTAGGCCTTGACAGTATCATTGTTTTTCAGCTCTTGCTGGGAAACATTGTCCCGCTGAATCAAGTACTCGTACATGGTCTGCTGGGCTTCTTCGACCGCTGTGTAATAAAGGTAGCCATGCGAAGATTTTTCCGAGCTTTCAGAAGGCTTGAAATCCTTGGTCAAGTCGTAGTCCTTGTACTCCTTGTACTCTTTCTCGCTTAAATGGCCCGTCCGATACATATTATAGAGCACATCCTTGGCACGTTCCAAGCCCAGAGCCATATCTCCTGCACTCTTGAGACTGCCATCCGCTGCATAAGGCGAATAGACAATCGGACTCTGTGGCAAGCCGGCAATAAAAGCAGACTGGGGCACCGTCAAATCCTTGGCAGAAACACCAAAAATCCCTTGAGCAGCTTCCTCGACACCAGCGATATTCTGTCCCTTATTATTGCGCCCGAAAGGCGAAACGTTCAAGTAGGTCGTCAGAATATCATCCTTGGACATGTAGCGCTCCAAAGCCAGCGCATCGACAATCTCGGTCGCTTTCCGCTTGAAGGTCGGCGCATCGCCCACCACCTGCTGCTTGATCAACTGCTGGGTAATGGTTGACCCCCCGCTAGACGAGCCAACTCCAACAACTGAACCGAGCGTAGCCCGAAGCACAGCCTTGGGAACGACTCCCTTATGCGTTTCAAAATTCTCATCCTCTGTAGCGATAACGGCTTTTTTAACATTTTCAGAGATGGCGTCACTCTTAACTGGGATGCGGAGCAAATCATTGTCAACATCTGAAATCAAGCTGCCATCAGCATAGGTTAGCTTAGAAATGCCAGAGATATTATTCACCTGCTTGACTAGCTCTTCCTGCTTGGGCACTTCAACCTTACTGAAAAGACTAGCTGCATAGCCTATCCCAATCCCGGCACCGATTACGGCACCGAAGAAGATAAACACAAAAGCCATATTCATCAGAAGTTTAAAAGTCCGCAAGAAAACAGCAAAAACATCACCGATAGACCAGCCATTGTTGCCACTGCCGATTTTCTTGCTCCATTCTGGAAGATGTATTTTTTTGATAAACTGCTGGGCTTTTCCCCAGAACTCTTTTAATTTTTCTATTAATTGTTCCAAGCTTGATTCTCCTTGTTATCTTCCCATTATACCAAATATCTATGATTTATTTCAAGGAAACATTGCTATTTAAAAGCTTTATGATACAATAGAGTAACATAAATTTAAAATATAGATAAGCCAATTTCTTGGCTTTTAGAATAGGAGAGACATGATGCACATTTTTGATGAGCTAAAAGAACGTGGCTTGGTATTCCAAACCACTGATGAAGCAGCTTTACGCAAGGCCTTAGAAGAAGGACAAGTCTCTTATTATACCGGATACGACCCAACCGCTGACAGCCTGCACCTAGGCCACTTGGTAGCCATTCTGACCAGCCGCCGCCTGCAACTAGCTGGCCATAAACCCTACGCTCTGGTCGGAGGAGCAACTGGATTGATTGGCGATCCATCTTTTAAGGATGCAGAGCGCAGTCTCCAAACCAAGGAAACCGTGGAAGGCTGGGTGAAATCTATCCAAAATCAGCTTTCTCGCTTTCTGGACTTTGAAAAGGGCGATAATAAGGCCGAAATGGTCAACAATTATGACTGGTTTAGCAGCATCAGCTTTATTGACTTCCTACGCGACGTCGGCAAATACTTCACTGTCAACTACATGATGAGTAAAGATTCCGTCAAGAGCCGGATTGAGACAGGGATTTCCTATACAGAATTCGCCTACCAGATTATGCAAGGATATGACTTCTATATCCTCAATCAAAACCACGGCATAACCCTGCAAATCGGTGGTTCTGACCAATGGGGGAATATGACAGCAGGTACAGAGCTCCTGCGCCGCAAGGCTGACAAGACTGGCCATGTGATGACCGTTCCACTCATTACCGACGCTACTGGCAAAAAATTCGGCAAGTCAGAAGGCAATGCTGTCTGGCTCAATCCTGACAAGACTTCTCCTTACGAAATGTATCAATTCTGGATGAATGTCATGGACGCAGACGCTATCCGCTTCCTGAAAATTTTTACCTTCCTATCCTTGGATGAGATCGAAGAGATTCGCCAACAATTTGAAGCAGCACCACACGAACGCTTGGCGCAGAAAGTCCTAGCTCGCGAAGTGGTCAGTCTGGTTCACGGTCAAGAAGCTTACCAGGAAGCCCTCAACATCACTGAGCAGCTCTTTGCTGGAAATATCAAGAACCTATCCGTTAAGGAACTCAAACAAGGTCTGCGAGGTGTTCCTAACTATCAGGTCCAAGCAGAAGACGACCTCAATATTGTAGAACTGCTTGTGACAGTTGGCGTGGTAAACTCAAAACGTCAAGCTCGCGAGGACGTCCAAAACGGCGCTATCTATGTCAATGGTGAACGCATCCAAGATTTAGACTATGTCCTCAACGTCTCAGATAAACTGGAAGACGAGCTAACAGTTATCCGCCGCGGTAAGAAGAAATACTTTGTCCTGACCTACTAAAGATAAAAATCCGATTACCTGAATCGGATTTTTCTATGTCTTACCAAAAAGAAGTCATTCAGCTATATAAAAACAATAGAAAGAGAGCGACTATGAAACCAAAACTTGCCCGATTTGCCCAAGCTCCGGCTCTGGCCTGTCCACTCTGCCAGCAAAGCTTAGCTATGGAAGAAAACAGCCTCAAGTGCGCCAATCGCCATTCCTACGACATCGCCAAATTCGGTTATGTCAATCTAGCTCCTCAAGCCAAACAAGCTAAAGACTATGACAAAACAAGCTTTCAAAATAGGCAAGCCATCTTGGAAGCCGGCTTTTATCAGCATATCCTAGACGAGTTGCAGGATCTGCTGCAGGCCCTACCTGAAGAACAGACCATTTTAGACGTCGCTTGCGGAGAGGGATATTATGCTCGAAAAATTCAGGAAAAATTTCCTAACAAAGAAATTTACGCTTTCGATCTATCCAAAGATTCTATCCAGTTAGCTGCCAAAAGTGATCAGAGCCTTGCTATAAAATGGTTCGTCGGTGATTTGGCACACTTGCCTGTTCAGGATCAAAGCATGGATGTCTTGCTGGACATCTTCTCACCAGCTAACTATCATGAATTTCAACGAGTATTGAAAAAAGAGGGACTTATCATTAAAGTCATCCCAACAAAGAATCATCTGAAAGAAATTCGCCAAAAAGTTGCTCAATATCTGGACAAGAAAGATTATTCTAATCAAGATATCATCCAGCACTTCCAGAAGCACTTTACGATTCTATCTAGAAAAACCGTAGAATCAACCCATGCTCTGCATTCTGAGGAGAAAACTGCCCTGCTGCAGATGACTCCTTTACTCTTTCATGTCTATCAGAACAAAATAGACTGGTCGAATCTCAATCAAGTTACTATCGCCGCCAAAATTCTCCTCGCTAAAAGAAGAGTGTAATTCCTATCTCTACCGAATTCTCTATTTTTAGACCCAAACGCTATAATTTACTGTCAACTTTTATCCACACCCTGAAAATCTAAGCTGGAATCCACAATAATATTCATATCAAGAACCGCTTCAGCAGGCTCATCCAAGGCCCGCTGAATTTTTTCAGCCTCTATTTTTACAGCTTCCTGTTCATTGAACTGACTGATAACAAAATCTATGCAGGCCTGTTGCCTTTCTGGAGATTCTAATTGATGAAAATAGCCCGCCATAGCTTCAAGCTTTTTTTCGCTGCCTAGCTGCTCTATCGCCGAACGATCGCAAGTCCTAAAAGATAATCCGCTGAAACATGAAAAAGACTACTCATATTCTTGAGCTCCATAACCTTAGGAAGATTAGTATTGCTTTCCCACTTGCAGACTGCTGCCTTACTAACATGTAAAATCTCTGCTAGGCGCGCTTGAGTAAATCCTTGAGCAATCCGCAGCTTTCTTATTCTTTCCCCTACTGTTGCCATTGATTAGTCTCCTAAAAAATCTATCTTTTCCAAATAGATTATATCAGCAAGAAGAGAATAAATCAACGAAAATGTAAAGAAAATGTAATAATATCTACAAAGCCCATGAAACCGCCTTTATAGCTTATTTAAAAAAGCTATATTTTAAAAGAATTGATTTTAAATCAACAATTCTATTGATAAAATAAAAAAAAGAGTATATAATTTTAGTCATAAAATTTGAGGAGTCTTCTATGGTAACGATAGCAGAATTGCGGGCGCGCAATAATAAAATGACACAAGCTCAACTAGCAAAATTACTAGGTGTTTCTCAAATGACTGTTTCTCATATGGAGCGCAATCAACTGAACATCAGAGGCGATAAACTAATCAAACTTGCGAAAATTTTTAACGTAAACACAGACGAGCTCTTGAAAATCGATTGATTTTAAATCAACTTTATTTTAGGACCGTTAACTGATTTACAGAGGAGCAACGTTTCATGGAAATTAAGATTATATTTTTGGAAGATAAGCTGAAATACTTTAGGAAACAGAGCAAAGATGAGCAAAATCAAGAAATTATCAACTGCATGTTACTGGGCTATAGCCCCTATAACATGTGTCTAGAAATCGGCATCAATGTCTATGGTGGACAGCGTCCCATTAGCAAGTCCCTATCCAAAGAATTCAGTGAAGAAGAAGTTGACGAAATCTTTGAAACCTACTATCGCCTTCTTTACTTCCCTCTACTTCAATTCGAAGAGGGTCTAATGACCAAGCGCTTTATTGATAAATGTAATGACTTCTTAAAAAGTTTGACTTATCAAAATTTTATTAATTACTTGAAGGATCCTGCCATCATCATTGCTGAGCATCTCATCGATACAGATATCTTAGCCCGATTCTTCTCAAGAGAGATGCAACAGAAGCAGATTAAAAAAGTTGAAGCTGAGTTGGGCATTGAGTTCAATGTCCGTGACAAGATTACCTCTTGGCTGAGAAAAGCCAATGTCATGTACTATAAAGGGCAATACATTGATATGAAAACTCAAGAGCCCCTAACTTTTGTCTACGAGTAAGATTTTGACAAGACTGTGTCAGTCCTGCTTTATGCTCGACTGACCTTTGTAGCTTAGCCGACTTGATCGCCTCATCTTACCCGCGGTTTTCTTTCGTTTTAGATATATAAAATCAGGCACTGATTCATTTCAGTGCCTGATTTTATAATATTTCAATACCGTCTTCAAATAATGCCTTTAGTTTTTCTGGAAGCTGTTCTGGATTATCAATTTTCACCAAACCAACCTTGGTCCCGTCATACTCTTGGATTACAACTGGGAAGTCTTGAGCTATTTCCTGTATTAGTTTTTCTCCATGGATGACTAAATATTTTTTATCATCGGGTTTTTGCTTCATTCATTTTGACTCCTCTTTTATTTCTATCATCTCGTCTAGGTCTTGTACTCTGCCTGTCAGAACACCAATTTATCTTCTTGCGTCCATTTATCCGAAACCGCTTATTGAGTCTCGAATCATACCTCGGTAAGAGTTTTAAGGTGCAAGAATTGTCGTCAAAAAAGGTGGAATTTCTACTTTAAGAGTATACCACAATTCTTAAAAAATTCTATAAATTTAACCAAAAACTTTTTTGTTAAATTTTATTCAGTCCAGTCTTACAACATAGCTCTAAAAAGTCATTGCCTAATGCTGTCCAGCACTTTACTGGATGCGTAATTTAAAGGGCAGAAGAGAATAACTGCTACTATCTGCATCAAACTGATAGAGGGAGCTCTGTAAATCCTCATGCTGTGCGCTGTCCAAATCAAAAAATAGGATATTAGCTTCATAAGCAGATAAGTCATACTTGTGACTAACTTCCTCTACACGATCCCAAGAATCCACAATCAAAACCAAATAGCGATAGGGATCCTCTAAAACAGACCAATGTTGTAAAATCAGCAGAAGTTCCTCCAAGTCTGCTTCCGTCACGAGAGGGTAGAGGTCAAAGACATATTGCAATCTAGGATTTTCAAAGAGCAACTCTCCTTGCAAAAGAGCCTGACGCAAAAAAATCTGTCTTTCTGTCTGGGTCTTCTTCTCTTCTCCCAACGAATTCATTTTCTTTTTGGTCTGTTTAATGGTATAGGGCTGGGGTACCAACATTTTCTGAGGCAAGAAACCTTTGTAATGAGCTGATAATTTGAAAATCTGATAGGTGTCTACGATTTTCCAAAAGCGAAGAGGCTGATAAAGATCATCTTCAAATAAATTTTCCTGCTTATAGTACTCCTGCTGCTCGATTAATTGAAAATAGCGCAGCAAGCGATAGCCATTTTGGCTGATAGAATAAGCAGCTGCACTAACTTCAGGCTTGTCCTGTCGCGGAAATTCCCAAGTCTCAATCAAAAAATACTGGCATAGTTTTTGAACCGCCTTTTCAATACGCTTCCCCGAGACATTGCTTCCCATCTCTTTTTGAATATGAAGTTTCTGGACATTGCGAAAACGAGCAATAAAGACTAGAATGTCTTTCTCCAGTTGGGACAGTTCTCGTCCTACCAAAAGAAAATCCGCTTCATTCTGGTAACTAATTTCATACAGACCGTTTAAGCGAAAAGGAAAGGAACGGCTAGGGTGGAGTCGTCTCATATAAAAGCTTTGGTAATAATCTTTACTAAAACAGGACGGAACAATGGCCACATACTTTCCGGTTTCGGTTTGTTTGATTCTATGTTTACTTAGGATATTGGACAATCCTTTTTCACCTCCTTTTTATAATATTTCTTACTTAAAATTATACAGGAAAGATTACCTATAGAGCTTTATCATAAAGAGAGAAAAAAGAAAAAGTCTGAATACAAATCAGACTTTTAAACTTAGAAGGTTATGTTGAGAAATCACTCAGTTTTTTTACGTTTAAACCCAACAAGAGCTAATACAGATAGCATGGCCGTACCTATTAAAGCAAGAAAACTTTGGTTCGTTCCAGTGGCAGGAAGGACTGGGGCAGTTGGAGTAGCAACAGGCTTGTTCTCCTTCGCCTTATTCTTCAAATTCTCCGCTGAACCTTGCACAGAAATGGTTGGATCCGCAGCATTTGGCCCTGCTCCATTTCCTTTCGCCACCTGATCAGCCGACTTCTGGCTAGCTTTCGGTTTGGAAGGAGCTTTCGGCGCAGGTTGCTGGTCAGATGGATCTGGTACCGCTGGCTTGGGATCTGGTTGGTTCGGCTGACCAGGACGGTTCGGCTGGATAGGATCCCCATCATCACTTGGTGGGGTCGGCTGATTATTGCCGCCGCCGTTGTTATTGCCACCATTATCATTACCGCCATTACCATTTCCACCGCCGTTACCGCCGCCATTGTTGCCGCCGTTATCAGCTGGCGGTGGGGTCGGTTGGTTATTATTGCCGTTGTTATCTACAGGTGGAGTGGGTTGGACTGGGTTCCCATCATCGCTTGGTGGGGTCGGCTGATTATTGCCGCCGCCGTTGTTATTACCACCATTACCATTGCCGCCATTGTTGCCACCGTTATCATTACCGCCATTATTATCAGCTGGCGGTGGGGTTGGTTGGTTGTTATTGCCGTTGTTATCTACCGGCGGAGTCGGCTGAACTGGGCGTTCATCGCTCGGTGGGGTCACTGGATTCGGATCATCAGCATGGACAAGATTAACACCAATAGATGCTGCAAGTAGAACAGAGGCTGATAGAAGGATTATTTTATTCTTTTTCATAACAGAATGTCCTTTCAATTATTTGCTATTCCCATTATAGCTCAGGAGTAAGCGTTTTTCTGTTTATCGTAAATAGTTTTACTATTTTTCTGTGACCTTTCGCAACCACTTTCAATCTGAATTGTTGGAACCAAGCAATAAAATAAGATGCGAATAATTATAAAAGCACCGCTAAAATTAGCAGTGCTTACTTGTTTTCTTTGTCTAAATCATCCTCTGGTTTGTTGGAAACTAAGAGAAGCATGAGAAAAGTTACAATAGAAAGGAAGAGTAAGTTTAAGATAGATTGAAAATTTTTACCACTGAATAAGCTTCCACCAGAAAAAATCCAAAGCAATAAAAGAATCAAAGCTACTGTGAAAAAGAGAAAGCCAAACAACCTAACATAATCACGGTCGCGAACCCAAACAGAGTGGGCCTTCGGAACAAAGCCGTTATAGGCAACTTCGTGAAAAGTAAACATCAAAGGCTCCTGATCTTCTGCTAAGCGTTCATTAATTCTGAGTTCCATCTCGTAGACCAGGAGAGGATCCAAATCCGCTGCATTCAGCTCGCCACTTTGGCATTGCTCAATTAGATGATCCAATTCTATTGCATTTAAATGACTATGCATACAACCTCTCCTTTTGCTTTTCTGTCTTCTAGTATAACCTAAACCGATTTATTTCACCAGTTGCAGTGAGAATATACAGCAATAGTTAATGAATAAAGTCAGTCTCCCCGAACTCTGATATTGCCACCGTGGTAGGAAGCAATCTGAAGCTGGCCGGTATAGTCATTGTAGTTACCGACAAAATAGGAATTTTCCTTCCCTTCCTTGGTCATGACACAGAGGAACTGAAGCACATCATCACTGTAGGACTTAAAAACCTCTGTTTTACTTTCATCTATGTTATAACCAGCTAAATTTATGGCCATAGCAAACGTTAGGACCATGGGGCTAGAAGTAGAGGCTAAACGATTATCCATATTCCCAGAGATATTTGCTGTATCAGGATGCTTTTTGACATCCTCGACCGCTATCTTTAAAGCTTCAGCCACTTTATTTTTTTTCTCTTCAGTCACCACGCTCTCTGGTCTCTCTAGGGTTGCACGCGCATGCTGATAATTTTTCTCGTTAGGTGTTGGTTCACGGTACGACTGAGATGAATAGCTTTCAGAAGACCCATCTGTAGAGCTCGTCTGAGAAATCTCCGCTTCTCTTGCTTTCTTCCTAGCCTGCCTATTTAAAAACACCGTTACAAGCATGGCTATGAAGAGCACCGTACCTAAGCAAATTAGGGTGATCATTAATTTTCTTTTCTTTCTCGGATTCATCATTACCTCTTTTCGTCTGGCTAGTTACTCGCTCCCGTTTTATTACCGCCTAGATTAGGCTCTCTATCATCTGGATAAGCAAACTCATAATGTTTTTCTGCCTGCTCAGCCGGCCTAATCACACAGTAGTGCCAAGTAAAAGGTTTACCTGCATTTGTACCACTAACTGAACTATTCTGCTCACAGGTCAGGATACTGCCGTCCTCAAAGACATGACAGACAATCCCTGTATGGCCTGCAGGATTCCCGCTGTCACTTAGACAGGAAAAGATAGCTCCTTTTTTGGGTGCTTTCTTTGTAGAATTCCCAAAGATTCTTGCCCAGGCATCTGCTTGGTCAATTCCGTTCCCAATGACAACTCCCTTGTGGCCCCACAGAATATTCCCAAAGCTGATAGTCAGATTAACACACTGACCAGCCAGATAGAACTCATCAGGGTGTTCCCAGTTAGCTCCACTGCCACCATATTCCATACCAAAAGCTCTTGGATCTAAAAGATAAGGATTTAAGCTAGCTGGAAGAGTACTTGGAGTATAGATTGCAGCAGTTATATCCTCTGGCACCTTGCCTGAACCATCAACAGCATCACCATTGGTCCCAGTCGAACTGCCATCTTTACAACCTTTTTTCTTAGGTCCGCTGGATGAAGGGGAACCGCTATCCGTTTCACTGCCCGAAGAATCAGCGCCAGAAGAAGTTAATGTTACAGGGCTAGAGCCATACTGGGAGATGGCCTTCTCATCTAGCCACTTAAACTTAGAGCCCAAGCTGTTGTAAAGGTCGTGCAACTTAGTCTTGTAGGATGGATCCGTTGCCCAACCACCATCTGCAATGGCACTAAGCGTACTGATTCCGTCCGTATTGTTAATAGCCCCCTTATAGAGAGTCTGATTTTTCATAAACTCTGCCTTGCCGACAATACCAGAATCAAAGGTTGAGAAGAATGCATATTCTCCTCCAGTCCCATCTCCAACTTTTGTACCTGGTCCGCTCTCAGCTACGGAGCTATTTCCATATAAAGAAATAGTCTGAGTAAAATCTGACCTTTTATTCCATTTGACCCCACCCATATTATGAGCCTGACCAAAAGATGGGACGCTCTGATCAAAAGAGGTCTCAATCTGGGTCTGTACGATAGAGGCAGACGGCAAAAAGCCACCTACTTTCCAGGAGTCTAAATAGGCTTTCTCGTGCTGTTTGACAAATTCTTCTATAGAGCTATTGGCCGATGTTGTTTCTTCTGTTGTATTGGGAGAGGTTTGACCACTTGGATTACAATCACTGGATCCGCCGCTACTTTCAGCTCCTCCTCCCATCAGGATAGCTGCCAATAGAAACATAATCAGCAAGATAAGCAGAACAGGAATTCCAATCCAAAGAAAGACTTTTAAAAAGATAGCCTTTTTAACCGCACCCTTCACTGCTTTCTTAGCTGCTTTCTTGGCTGTTTCTGATACCATACTTCTCTACACCTCTCAAAAAAAAGTTCGTAAAAGCCAGTACAATACAACGAGGACAGCTACAACCAGACCGTATTTTAAGAGCTTTTTGATAAATTCACGGTCTCTTTTGTACTGCTCCTGAATCTGCCAGTCATCACCATGATCATAGTAGGTTTTTTGCTCATCTACCATGTTTTGGTAATAATTGCTGACAGATTCCTTTTTGGCACGATAGGATTCCACGGTATCCTTATAGAGGGAAATGGGGCCTCGGATACGTCTTTTTGTAGAATGCGAAGACTCCGCCTCCCTCTCCTCATGCCTTTCAGCTTTTTTTACATCTGGCCGGACAAGTCTGTACTTTACCATTTACATTTTCCTCAGGCAGAGGGAGTCCCCTTTCTGCCTGAAGTCCTTTCTATATTGATTTTACGCATTAAATTTTTCGTCTGACAGAAAAACGGCCTTTTTGGGGACTAGTGTAGAGCTCATCAGTAATAGTTGTCGAGCCCCATACACCCTTGATTTTGAAGGTTCTGGTGACTTCTTTTTCATTCAGCCCTGTGACTTTGTCTGATACTGTCTTAGTAACTTCCTTGGTCAGCCGAAAATCATCAGGATTCAACAGTTCCAGCACCATATAGGCATGACGATAAGCCCGATATTGCTTCTTATTATTCAGACGTTTGCTATATAGAGGAGAAAATTCTTTACTCAGCTTAGCTATTACACTAACCACAAACCGGCGATGAACAGACTCTAAATAACAGATAAACAGCAACAAAACCAAATATAAATCCGCGGTCACCCCAAACTCTGTCAAGAGCGTAGAAGGGAGAAAAGTCAGCAGCAAAACTGGAACAATGGCCTGATACTTTCCCTGAGCAAGGAGAAAGCAAAGAACAACTGCTCCAACAATTAAGGAGACAGAAAAAGTCATCGTCACCAAGCGACCTCCAGATAGCGCCATTAAATAGGCTAAGTTCAGACCAAAGCCGAGCAAAAAAGCAGCACCAAAAGCTACTGTTGCAATCCAACGCAGCCAAAAGAAGGTTTTTAAGGTTTTGGTTGAGTAAAACCAGTTGTTAAACCGTAAAACAAGCATATCATCTCCTAATCTACACTGGCGTATCTTTCTAGTTCGTTCCCTAAAAATTCCTGGTTAAAGACAACATTCCCATGCCCAGCGATATTGAGAAAGAGCTGACCCTGAACTAGGTTAGGCAAAGTTTCCAGCTCAGACTCTGTCATGGACTCTCTCAGAGCGTCTGCCAGTAGGTGGACTGTAGTCTCATCTGTATTAGCAAAGACACGATACTGCATCAAGGAGAAAATCCGCCTGATGGATGATGCGTAAATATCTAGGGTTGTATTTCCGCTGGCAACCAAAACATTCTGCAGGGAGGACATTTCCAGTACAACTCCTGCATAGTTCGTCCCCATTTCCTCAATCATATCAGCTAGGAAAGTTACTGACTGAGAATAGCGAATATCCAAAACCATCTGGGCTGAAGAAATATTAATCACATAGTGAGTCAACTGATCATGAGTCAGGGACAGATTTTGCTTGCGCTTCTGCCGCTGAATTTTCCCGTTATTAACCACATAAGAAGAAATCAGAGACAAAACCTGGGTCAGCTGAAGATTAAGCAGCATAGGTGTCTTAGTCAGCTCCGACAGATCAATCGTCACCACTTGCTCCTCTGACAAATCTTCAAAGTTGGTGTAGACATCAAAGATTGGACCGTAGTTTTTATTGAGAGAGCTGAAAGTTTTGGAAATACGCCCTACTGATCTCGTATCATGATCATTTCCGGCCTTTCCTGCTGCCCGATAACGCTGTTCCAAAAACGAACAAAACTGAGACAGACGAGGATGCTCATCATTAACAATCGTTGTGATATGAATCTTTTCGGCATTCTTCTCTGCATTGTGCTGCCATAAGCCAATAGATACATAAAAATCTGTAATCAAATCTTCTAAGCGCAACAGATCGTCAGAAGTAATCTCCTGGTTCAGCACCTGAGCAATACTTTTTAGCTTAGCCACATGTAGACGGAAGGAGCCGATTTCATCGACTTCAACTCCATTTTCCTTGGTCATGGTTGGGAGAACCTGCATGATATTGATTTTATTAGCACCACCAGACATACTAAGCACTTTCCCGTATTGAAACTTTGTCAAATCATGAAAAGTCCCATCCAAGTCAATATTGATAATCTTGTGTCCTCGGGCATAGAGGGAATCTGTGTGCTTAAGGACGAACTTCTTTTGATACATTTTAGGAGCTCCGGCTACAAACATAAAAGGCCGAGTCCGAATATCATCATTCTGTAGGAAGTCTAGGTTGACTGCACCGCTGGTTGGCGTGTAGCCAAAGTAAGTCCCATGCGGATCTGCCAGCTTGGTGTGGTTAAACCAATAACCACCAGACAAATCCCGTACCGGCACCGGCTGAGGTTGACGGTGATTAGGCAAATCCTTCTGACGCAAAGGCGGAACAAAAGGTGAATGATACTCAATGTCCTGCTCGCCGATAAAGGACGTCATGGAAAATTTAGGCGCCCCATTTTTAATCTCAGACATTTTTTCAAACAGCTCTTTTTCAGTATTCCCCGAAGCATAGATACGAGTCCAAATACCCTTAACGCCCGAGTTATTGTGGCGAATATCCTGTTCCAGCAACATCAAATCCTGCACTTCATCCAGTTCGGCCTGATTCTTAGTTGCTTTTTGATTTTCATCAATCCGCGAACTCTTTTCTTCGACAGCCTTGGAGGCCTTTTCCTGCACCAGCTTATTATCTAAGTGAGTGACATGCATAAATGCTCTGGTTCCCTGAACCTGCATCAGTTCAGTACCCCAGTAGTCATTCAAGCCACCAGTCGGATACCCCGTTACAAACAAGGCTGCATGATAACCATCCCCTGACTTCCAATAGCGGTCATCCGATTTAAAGTCAATATTCCCTTGAGGCTGAATCCGGCTAATAAAGGGCAAGTCATAGCCTCTAGCTATCAACTTTTTAACTTTTCGTTTCTTTAAAAACATCTCTACTACACCTTTTCATTTTGATTGTTGTACTGCTTGAGAATCTGCTCTTTTTTGCTAGCCGAAACAATAACTGGAACAAAATCCCCATTTCCGCTAGTCTGGGCCTTACGCACCTGCCTATGCAAATCTTCAATAGTGTCTCCGTAAAGCCAGATTAAAAATTCTGCATTGTATAACTCCTGCTCGACAGCTTCTTCTGACAGAATATTCTGCATGAGAATACTTTCCCGATCTTTCAGCTGCTCCATTCGGTTCTCACTGATTCCAGTCTTGCTCATTTCTCGCCGAACTTCATTTAAAATCCGTCTAGACTCAATAATCTGTTCGGAAGTATCTGTCGGTAAGGTTGTAGACTCAAACATATAGTCAAAGGTGATCTCAGAGTTCCATTTCCTGAAGTTTTGAATGGTTCGCTGCCGCTCATTGTCCGAAAGAGAGTTCAAATCTTTCCCTCTCACTTCCATGATTTGCAGATAGCCTGAATAGCCATTTTCCAAAGCAATCGGCTGTCCCTTGACATTGTTTAAGATTGCCTTAGTGTCCAGCAATTCGACCGTAGAAAGAAAATCGCGATTTTCAAACTCCTTTGTATCATAAGAAAATTGATTTTCCGCAATCTTCCCAAGCCGACTATTACCGTTTCCGGTTGTTTCTTGTTTTTTCTTTTTTCCCATTTTTTTGGAAGAACTTGGTTTTTTTAGAGCCATAAATCCTATCCTTTTCTCTATTTTAAGTATTATAAAAACATTATACTTTATCAAAATCTCATAAGGCTTTATGATAAAGCAGAAGACCTTGTTTTAGATTGATTTTTGCCCTTTCTTGGGATAAAATAGGAAGAAATATAATTAAGAGGCAGTTTATTGATTTCCAGTTTTATCCAACAACATCCCTTTCTAACTTTACTAGTCTGGCTGCTTTGGCAAATTCCTGTCGCTTTCAGCTATTCTAGTCTAGCTCACTCCAAACTTAAACGTACTATCATTCTCACACTGACATCCATCTGCGGCGGTCTTGGTGGAAGTTTTGGAGTCGCTTGGAACGATTTAAAGAATCCTCGCTTTCAGCTAGCCTCCTACACTTTTGCAATTTTCCTAGGTTTCATCACCTCGGGACTACTGTTCGGCTATATCTTGCTCAATTGGTTATCAAAGTTTCTGCCTTTTCTAGCGGGAACATAATCCAAACATCCTAAAAATTTCTGTATTTGGTATAAAAAAACAGGTTGGCAAAATAGAAAAATTAGGGTATAATAAATGTTCCAAAACTGGGTCTAAGCATTTGCTTATTACCCCCCAAAGCCCTTATCTACGGCAATAGATAAGGGCTTTTTTACGTTCTCTAGATATTGAACACAGGGGCGGCAGAATTATTTCTTTCTGCGGCGTGTCGGGAACCGGCGTGGTTTTTTCGCACTGTTCTTACGACTTCTGATAGTCTCAAACCAGCAAAAAACTTTCAAAGTGGGTTAAATCGCATTGAAAAATCTTTCTTCAAGAAATCAATTCATCAACATAGATGTTCGGGGCTCTCTATAAATTCTTTTCAAAACACTCATCTATAAGCTTCGCAGATTTTATCTCGCATTCTGACACTGACTCTTGGGGATCCAGCATAAAAATGTCCATTCTGAAAGACAAAAAAACTGGAAAGATAAGTTTCTTTCCAGTTCCATCTCTATTCAACGTCAATCCCTTTAGTTTTTAAGGTATCCAGTTTGAATTCATTCTTACTACGAGTGACAAAGAGCGGCTTGTGATCGTCCTCTGTTTCAAAACCATTATAAGTACTATTATAAACCTTGGTTGTGCTCGTAACATGTTTTAATTTCAAGGTATAATTCCAAAAATTCCCAAAATTCCGGTCCGGCTTACTAACATCTAAAAAATCAATTTCAATATTTTCAGTAGCAATGTTTTTACCTGTATCATCTGTTACAAGCTTAACCTGAAAATCAGCCGTTGGTAACTTGCCCTTACCATCTCCATAAGGTTTCAGCGCTTCTGCTAATTCCTTATATTGAGTCTCGTCTGGAAATTGTTCTGCATTGCTGGCAGTCACATCATAGATATGTTTCAAAAAAGTCCCTTCCTGACTTTCATAATACTCCATGATTTCTTCATCAGTCATTTTAGACAGTTCGCCAAAGGATTTACCTTCATCCCTATTGAAAGTTGTATAACCTTTTACTTTTCCTTTGTTAAAAACATAGACAGCAAAAGGATGACTCTCCTTAGATACTTCATCTGCCACATACCAAATTTTATTTTTAGCATTTTTCAGATGCTCATAAATTCCCTCTTCCGTTTTTTGTACTTCAGAGCTGGAACCATTAGTATTGCCTCCTTTATTGGAACTGCAGGCTGATAAAAACAGAAGGAAAATTGAGGAAACTGCTAAAAGCAGAGGGAGATATTTTTTCTTCATCATATGACACCTTTACTTTCTTTATTTACTATATTATAACGAAATTTCGGAAAAAAACAATGTATGATAAAAAGTTCTCCTAAACTTCAGAACCAGTCCATCTCAGGTATAAAAAATAGGTTGACAAAATAAAAAAAATAGGATATAATAAGGGCTCCAGAATTGGTTTTAAGCCATTGCTTATTACCCCAAAGCCCTTATCTACGGCAATAGATAAGGGCTTTTTACGTTCTCTATATATTGAACACAGGGGCGGCAGAACTATTTCTTTCTGCGGCGTGTCGGGAATCGGCGCGGTTTCTTCGCGCTGTTCTTACGACCTCTAATAGTCTCAAACCAGCAGTCAATACATTTATAACAAATATATGCTAGGACTGATTTGACAACATAAAGAATGATATCCCAGAATTGACTTACCATTACACTACCCCCTTTCGTTAAAGATGCATTGATTCCTAGTCCATCAGGACACTAAATCAACACTCGAAAGGGAGCTTGTTTTAGATTGAGCTCACAATCTTTTCCATGCATAAGATCACCTCCTTTATTGATGCGTTCATAAGTCTGTCCAAACAAAAAAAGCCACACTCGTAGCTTGCCATTTGAACACCTGTGAAATCAGAATTTTTTCCAACTGGAAATACCTTCTGATTCGACATTCATTTGTTCAGCAAAAAAGACCTCTCAAACAAGTTCAAAGCACACCAAAAACCGATTCTACTAACAAAACATCCTATGTAGTCAGTTTTGAGAAAATCTTTCTTAGTGTTCTTCAAGCCATAGCCCGAAAAGTCATAATATTACCGATAGTCATAAATGTCTAAGCTGTTACATAAAATCTTTCAAAATACCAATCCCTTAGCTTCGTAGATTGTTTTTCTGTATTTTGGCACTATCTCTTAAGCAGTCTAAGTCTCAGTAAAGATTAGAAAGTCAGTTCTTAAAGATAGAATGAAGCCGACAGGCCTCATACCCAACTGAAAAGTAATAAATAATTTATACAAGTTCATTATACTACATCTCAAATGATTGTCAAGACAGTAAAAACGGAAAGATAAATTTCTTTCCGTTTTTACATTATTTTTTACCAGAATCTTTCTTATTGATACCGCCGTTGTTTGAAGAACTGGACGGTTTATTATTAGTATTATTAGAAATCTGCGAGCCTGATGCTCCACCAATTCCCTGCTTAGCTTGATTCGGCTTATTCGCATTTGTCGCAGCATTTCCGACACCTGATGCTTCACTTTTAGTTCCTGCCTTCGAGTTGGCTCCAGAAGCTAAAGTATTAGAAACCGCTGTTCTTCCAGCATTATAGTTTTCTCTAGCAGCACTACCAACACTCTTAACAGAATTCTTAACTCCTTCTGCCGTGCCTTTAACAGAGTTCTTAGCGCTATCATAAGCACTATCAATACCTGCTTTAGCATGAGAACCTAGATTGGCTGCCGCCTTACCAACCCCGCCAGCCTGCTTAATGCCTTCCATAGCACCCTTAGCGCCGCCAACAGTTCGAGCAGCTCCAGCTCCAATGCCTTTGACTGCTGCACCAGCACCTCGAGCAGCACCTTTAGCGCCGCCAACCGCTTTCCGAGCTGCAGTTCCAACGCCACGAGCAGACTTCTTAGCCACACCTGGAGCGGCTTTAGCCATTTTCATGCCAGAGCGGGAAGCTGCTGCACCCGCAGCCATACCAGCGCCGGCCATACCGGCCAGTTTGCTTCCTCCGCCTTGAGATGGAGAAACACCTAGCCAACGCTCAACAGCACTATTACCACTTACCAAAGCGAAATAGACACCTACATAAACGATAATGGAGGCCATGATGCTTTCCCAATAATTGAGGCCTGAAGCAAAACCGCCTCCTGATAAACCACTAACGACAATGCCTGGGAAATCTCTCAAGATGCTCATAGCAACTCGAAGCAGGATAACCTCAAAGAAAATACCTGTAATAGTTCCAAAAATTGTCTGAAGCAATTCTTTAAACTTCTCTGAGTTTTCAACAGAAGTATAGCCAACGATTGGAGCAATCATGCCTGCTACCAGAACCTGAAAAACCGATTGGACGAACCGAATACTCATACTAATCAGTAAGGCTATCAAAATAACCTGCTGAACAATTAAGCCAATCCAATTGACACTATAGCGAGGATAAACTGCTGAAAAGACATTTTCCAATTCACTCCAAGTCCCCGGCTTCACCTCATCAATCCGGACATTCCCCTGTTCATTCGATCGCAGAACTGAACTTAAGATAGGAGCTACGCCTTTGAAATTACTATTGCCATTGTCCCCATCTTTCTCAAACTGCTCTAATACTTCTTTATCTGTACCTCCATACCACGCACTATAGTCCGTCTGCATAACATTCCCATCATCCAGTTTATTCAATTTTACGCTTTTATCACTAGGATTTAAGAATCCTCTTTCATCCATTCCCAATGTTTTGACGTTAAAATTATTCTGCATGAGTACATATAAGTCAACGACATTGCTTTCATAAGGTTTAAGTGACAATGATGAAAAACTGGACTTCCCATCATCAGACATGGTCCGGACAGTTTTTCCATCTAGAGCAAGAGTTTTAGAGAATTCTTTAATTGCTTGGGGCAGTAATCCTACAACTGCTGTAACCAAGAGAAAATGAGCAATGACATCCTTGTACTTCATTAAACCAGTCACAAAACTAGCTGCTAGGAACATTACCAAGAGTAGGACAAAAACAACTATTCCAAGTTTTTGCAGACCATCGAAAATCTGTCCGACAAAAGTGTCGTTTTTATCCAAGTATTCAAAGAAACCAAAAAGCTTGAATAAGTTGTTATAAACATTTTCCAAAGCGATACTAATTGAATATAGTGCTTTGGTAATCCACCCTGGCAAGTTCAAAAAATAAGCAAAAGTTTGTGGAATAGATGATAGATAATTAGACCATTGCTCATAAAATTTAGCTGTCTCAATCGTAGGAGATTCGTTGTAGGGCCAATCAGGACTCACATCATCTTTGAAATTATTAGCTTTACTGATTAAATCTGAAAGACTTTCATAAGCCGGCACTCATATCACTTCCCTTCTTCGGAGGAAGAGGCTTGGCTGGATTCAGACGGCTGGGATTGCTCTGAGCTGCCTTCTGTTTCAGGTTTTTTATCGCCTTCTTCCGACTGCTTCTCTGAATTTTCTTCATCAGCTTTTTTCTCACTGATATAGATACTGGTGACAGGTTCAGAAGTAATCAAGAAACCATATTCAGCCTTGCTATCTTCTTTAATACCAAATGAAAGGCGTTTGATTTTATTGACTCCTTCAGCTGTCGAAAAAGTAATCACATAAGTCAAGGTAAAAGAACCATCTTTTTCCAATTTGACACTTTCCAGTAGATTACTGATAACCTGAGCCTGCTCTGGCTGAGTATATTTGGCATCGCCAGAAGAGAGGAAAGGGTTGAGCGCTTCCTTATTTCCAGAATAGTAATTTGGAATAAAGAAACGTCCAAACACATCCGCCGCATGCTCTTTTGCTTGAAGTTTTTGGATGTTTTGCTGCTCTTGATAAAGATAAGCGGTCTGAGCCTCTAGCTCTGCTCGCTTGTTATTACCCATGATACCAATAACGACACCTACAAGGCCAATCAACAAACCTGCTATCCCAAGCCCCAGAGCAATCTTGCTCAAGAGCGGATTTTGTTCTCCCATTTCAGATACTCCTTTATTTCTAATCTTTTTAGAACTAGCTCTTTGCAGGGCTCCCTGCACGTCCGACTCAATAGGAAAATAAGGGAGATCTGCCTGAGATAAGCCCAGACTTTCCGCATATGTTCTTAAAATCCCATTTTCTTTATCCGTAAAATAAAGAGCCAAGTCATCATAAGTGTATTCTTTGAAACGGGGATCGCGCAAGGAAGCTTCCATCAGCTTGGTCATCAGATTATCATAAGTATGATCAATCAGAAAAGGACTGATACTGGGCTCATCTTCAATAGAGGGCTTGCCGCTTTCGTTATTAGCCAGAGAGACCTTAGCAAAAGTAAAATCCCCAAATTGATCCCGCAAGGCACGAAAAAGAACCTCCGCCTGAAGAAAAGTCAGATAAGGCAGACTGTCCTCCATGGTTCCAGTGTCTAGAAAATGCTCTTCGTCAAGATCTTCAATTAAATCCTTAATCGCTGCATTGTGCTTGGGAGAGTCTTTGCCTTCCCATTCAATATAAACAAATGAGGAGTCTTTGATAACTCCTCCTTTTCCTAAACCAAATCCTGCCATAGATTAACCACCAAACATTTGCTGAATAAATGGAACGGCTTGACTGGCAAGGACAATGACAACAACACCGATGATTACATAAACAATATGCCCTTTAGCCCATTCACGCATCTTTTGTGATAACATCAGACCAATACCAGCTACAACCAACATAGCAACGGCAATAGTAAAACCAAGGGCAGTAAAATTTTGCGTCGCCTTATCTGCTCCCTGATTGACTGAATCAAACGGATTCTTCCCGCCTGCAAAAACTGGACTAGAAGTCAGAAATGCAGCGAGGGCAGTCATCACCGCTAGCCATTTTTGTTTAACTTTAAGATTTTTCAAGGTAGTATCTCCTTTTCTTATTTATCATGCTTTATTATAGCCTAGTTGCATATCGGTTTCGCTGTATCATAAAGAGAAATGAAGATTTTCCCAAAAGATTTCTCTGATTTTCTTTTCGAAAATACAAACTCATGCAAAGCAAAATAGATTTTTATCTGTAATTCAACCTAAAGCAACGAACCTCTTAATCAGCCAATCAAAAGATTAAAGTCTGCTTGGGATAACTGATTACTCCACTTTCGTAGCTTCAAAATCCAGTGTCCGCTTGTCAATATGGTGAAAAATACCATCCGGTGCCTCTCCAATGACTTTGATTAGAACATTGTACTTGGCACCTCGACGTTGCAACAGAAAAAGCTTCTCAGCGATGGGACCGGTCACCCGATCCTGAATCAGACGCTCCAAAGGACGAGCACCATTTTCTACACTGGTTCCCTTGGAACGCAGAAAATCATAAAATTCCGCTTTGTCTTCATATTGAAGATAGACCTTTTGCTCAGCCAACCGTTTTTCTTCTTTCTTCCAAGCCAAATCTACGATAGCCTCAATGATATCAGCTGTCAACATATTAAAGACTACCTTGTTACCAAAACGGTTGATGAACTCAGGCCGGAAGGTCAGACTTAGTTCTTCTACAATCCGATTCATAAAACCTTCATAAGCTAGGTCAGTCATCTCTCCGAAGTTACCCTCGTTAGCGTAGGTCTTTTTGATTTCATCAGCACCTGAGTTGGTTGTCGCAATCACGATAGTATTTTTAAAGTTAATCTTGCGCCCTGTCCCTGTCGTCAAGTGACCTTCATCCAACACCTGTAGGAGAATATCGTAGATGTCTGGGTGGGCCTTCTCCAACTCATCCAGAAGAACTACGGAATAAGGATTGTTTTTTACCGGCTCCGTTAGGAGACCTTTAGAGCCAACAATGTTTTTACCAATCAGCTTATCCTTGTCACCTTTAGAGGAATACTCGGAACAGTCAATCCGTATCATAGCATCAACATTGTCAAAAAGAATCTTGGCTAGGGCTTTGGCCAACTCTGTTTTCCCAACCCCAGTTGTTCCTAGAAAGAGAAAGCTTCCCAGAGGTTTATTAGGCCGTTGAAAACCTTCTTTTGAGATATAAATGGTATTAGCCACCTGTGAAACTGCAAAATCCTGACCTTTTACATACTTCTTCAGCTCATCAGTGAAGTTCATCAGCCTCTCTGAGTCATCCTTCAGAATGGTTGTAACTGGAATCTTCTTCATTTTCTGGATAACGCGGGCAATATCTTCAATATCAACTACCTTGCGCTTCTCAAAATAAGCCTGAGCGGTCGCATCATCCAGCAGGTCAATAGCCTTATCAGGCAGAAAACGCTCAGGAATGTAACGGACAGCCAACCGAACAGCCTGCTCTACTGCATCGTCCGTGATGGTGATATTCCTTTCTTTTTCAAAACGCCGACGAATGTTCCCAAGGATAAAAATAGCTTGGTCTTCAGTAGGCTCCTCGACTGGTACCATCTGGACCCGCCGCTCCAAAGCCTTATCGGTTTCGATGGAACTTTGGTATTCTTCGTAGGTCGTCGCAGAAATCATCTGAATTTCCCCACGCGCCAAAGGCGGCTTGATAACATTTCCGGCATCCAACATACTGCCGTCACCACCGGCTCCAACAATGGTATGGACCTCATCAATAAAGAGGATATTTTCACCCTTGGTTACCTTTAACTCCTCAATAATCCGCTTGAGCCGCGAAACCATGTCCTCTCCATCTGACTTGCTGGAGATATTAGACAACTCCAAGGAACGAACTGTTACATGCTTAAACTCATCTGGGACATTGCCTTTTAGAATTTCTACCACCAATCCGTCCACAATCGCTGTTTTACCGGTCCCGGCTTCTCCGACTAAGATAGGGGAGTTTTTAGTCTGCCGCAGAAGAGATACAATGACTTGCTCTACCTCTTTATCCCGGCCAAAAACTGTAAAATTGTCAATCTTCTTGCGAATCTTTTCAGTAACATTCTCTGTGTATTTATCCAGATAAGGTGTTAAGCTCTCCTCTTCCTCAATTGACACTGAGTCTTGGAATTTCAAGGTATCGGGCATGATTTTTTCTTGGTATTCTTCTTTTTGCTGCAGTTTTTCAGTCTGTAACATTATCTTCTACCTATCCCTCTCTTTTCTGTTTTAGCGACTTCCTTGCTCCTCATACGGTCAATGGATTGGTATCTTTTACGTCGACGCGTTAAGAAAATCCTAATCGCATGAAGATTGTTTTTTCCGCCGTTAAAAGGGAACATCAGATAAAGAGCAATGATAAAAGTCAGCACAACGAAACTGATGTATTCAACCGCTTGTTGCTTAGGAAAGACTTTCCCACTGCCTGTGAACTGCATAGCAAGAATTGGAGCCCCAAATACAAAGAGCAAACTGAAAAGGCGGATACCGTAAAGTTTGACAGACGCAAAAAGATCTCGCGGAAAACCATAGGGACGGTTCTCATAGTTGTTTTCTTCTGACATAAGATTCTCCTTTAACTTTTTCGTTGCAGTTGAGCTAGCATAAACAGAGACTAGGCTAGCCAGAAGCAGCTAGTCCTAGTTCCCTTTTTCTTAAAAATCCATCTCAACTGAAGTAATTGGTGCATTAAACTGATAAGTCCCGTCATGGACTTCTTGCATGGAGCGATCCAGCGCATCAACAGCATTCTGCAGGGTAGAAATATTATCCTTAGCCTGATTAATCTTCATCTGCTTCCCGTTGATTTCTTTTTCAACATTTTCAATCTTCTCTTGATTTTCGGTCAAATTACTGCCAACCAGATACTGGCCTGACCGCTCTAAATCTTCCAGTGTCGTCCTATTTTCCTCAATGGAAGCTTCCAACTTTTCAATGGCTTTCTGGAGTTTCTCGATTTGCTTCATCTGGAATTTCTTTTCCTCTTCAAAAGCATTGAGAGCAAACTTTTCCCGAGACAAATCCTGCAGATAGGCATGTTTAAGTTTATCACTCTGAGCAGCCACCATGAATTGCACTTCATTGCTCAGCTCTGCCGTATCCGTTTTTTTCTTTTTCTTTTTAGATGAATAGCGTGTTTCGCTGGAAGTGATATCGTTATACTCTTCAATATCAACATCTACATCTTTGTTAGCCATTGTCTTATTGGTAATATTAAGGGCGATGGCTTCAAAATCCTCTGGAACATTTCTGACAATGACATCAATTTTATGGTTAGCTAGAGGAATAACCTCCATCTTAGTATCCTCACCCTGCTTTTTGGCATAGAGCATCCACTCTAAGTTCTTGGCATTGATACCTTTAGCAATAGAAGAAGTATAATCCGATGTCTCAAATTCCAGGAGCAGGATGCCATTTTTTTCTGAATAGACCTGCTTAGTCAGCATAATACGCCCAGAATCATTTTCAAAGTCTCGGCTCGTAGCTAGCTGCGCCTCTGTATACTCAATCCGCTGAGGAGACAAATAAGCATTGATTAGCAAAAAGAGCCACATTGATATCAGAACTAAAAAAGTTAAAAATTTCCTTAGGATAGCCCTACGTTTCAAGGTCTGAACGACTGCATTTCCAACGATATATTTCTCAATAAATACATCCAAAGCATCGTTATTATTCTTTTTATTGTCCATGTCTGTATTATAGCCCAAAAAAACAAGATAAATGTTTATGATAAAAAGAAAAAGACAGCCGCAAAAGCTGACCGTCTCTATTCTTCAAGCAAGTTACTTTTTGTTTCATCTTACAAAACAAAAAGCTAGAAGAGCTGAGAATAAGGCTTCCCCCAGCTCCTCCAAATAAAAAGATTTAAAGTAAATAAGGTGTCGTAAAACCTTATTTAGGAGATACCAACAAACAGCAGTCATCAACACTGCTCCCAATTAGAAAAAAGTTAAAAAAGGAATTGTTGCTTGCCGGTATCATCAGTATATCATAACTCTACCTTCTTCTAGTTTATGATAAAAAGTAGGTAACCTAGTCTGCACTTAGCAAAACACTCGTTTCTGAAAGGGCTGAACTTCCTGCAGAAAAGAAAACGTACTTCTACTTGTTGTCTATATTAAGAATCTGAACCACATAGTCTAACTCAGCTTGATTAAGAGTGATTCGCTCATCGTCTTCCTTAGTCGCCAGACTATAGAGCTTGTAACCCCTATCTCCCCAGACCATGGCCGTCGCGGCCTGATCTACACCATAACGCTGTGCTGCCTTTCCCCCTGCCTCTGAGGATATATCAATAAAAAGAATCTTATCCTGGTCTTGAACTTGCGCTAAAAGTTCAGGAACAGCGCGCTGACACTTTCTGCAGGCAAGCTTATAAAACAGAATAACCCGCTTATCTTTACTCTCTATCTTCTCAAGCAACTCGGAATAGCTTCCAGCTTCCATACTAAAAATCTGCTTGGCTTGCTGGCTATCTTTATAGATGAAGATGGTCTTATCAAAACTAAACTGATTGGAAAAGAAGCTACTTACCACACCACCTAAAAGCAAGAGTAAAAAGACAAAGCACAGACAAGCAAGAGAAAGTTTCATATCACTGGCCTGGCTATATTTCTTTCCAAAAAGAAGAGGCAGCCTTGCAGAAGTCCTAGAAACGAGGTAATGGTAGGCAAAAATCAGATAGAAAAAAGGAAAGGAAAGGGAAAGGACGGACGACCAAATCAGCCTGTGGCCAATATTGATTCGATATTGCCATAAAAACCAGGCAAAGCAAAGGGTAAGAATAAAGCCACCTAGAACAGCAATATCCTCTTTCTTAGTTAAGCTTGACTGGGGTTCAGTTGTCATAAGAGGCTCCTTCTATTATGAATATTTAATCGTCCATCATCGGATTATACTTTTTGGAAACATGTGGTTTTGCAGCCTCAGAGGATGCCTCGATACTCTGAGCATCATCCTTACTCTGAGCATCTAATATAGAGTTAGTAACTGGTTCTGAACTAGACGGCTGAGCCGAAGCAGGCTCAACTGGTCGGTCGGACAAACCACTTTCTTGACTGCTCTTCTGAACTGCTGGCTGGGGCTTCCCTTTATGGTCACTGCTCTTGGACGCAGCTGATTGTTCTCCTCCTTCAGACGAGCGCTTAGCTTTGTTTTTTCTAGGTTTTTCTAGAGACTTGTGTTCCTCATCCAACCCAAGAATAATACGCTGCTCTTCTGGTGTAAAGCGATCAAAGGGAATGACACCTTCCGAATGGCGCTCAACATAATAGCGCTCAACCTGTTCTTTCCAAATTTCGTAAGCACGGCGATCTTCTTCATTTTCCTCTATATTAAATGGTGCCTTGTAGTTAGGATCCTTGAAAATCGGAAGCTCAAAGGATGGTGTCGGCGTAACCTTGACTAGCTCGCTCTCTTCATCATCAATGACATGAACTCCAGCAAACTGGAATTTTTCCAAGCGGAAGAGCTCAGAGCTATTAGTCACATCTTCCTCTGCAATTTCCTCTCGGTAAGATGAAGCATTGTTGTCATTGCCTGCCAACATATCTACGCTACCTTTATTGGTCATGCGGCTGACCTTCTTTTCCGTTCCGGCCCGCTCTACGATAGTTTCTGTTGACTTATTGGAACTACCTTGGAAAACAAAAATATTCCGATAAGAGTTGAGCAGAGCAGCCGTATCTGAAGCTCCCAGGCTAGCCTCAATCTGCTCATAATTCTGGTAAAGACCCAGCACTGCCGTATTATACTTGCGGCATTGATTGAGGAAGCGCTCGGTATTGGGTGTTGTCACCCAGCCGTACTCATCTTCGATAATGGAAAAGAATGGATCCAACGTGCTAGAATTCCGTCTGAGAACCCCTTTCTGCACAATCATATCCGTAATCTGACCAATCATACGGGAGCTGTCATCGTCTACAGGACCACGGGCTGTATTGACCAATAGAAAGCCCCCCGTTTTCAGAAGAATATCAATATCCTTGGTAGACTGGGAGAAGAAAATCCGTCGCACCAAGTCAGAAGAAGCCAGTTTACGAATGGTATTTTTCATACCTTCAATATTAGCATCGTGGGTGATGTACTCAACACCCGTCCGCGGGTCTTCTTTATAAGCATCTGCAAAGTAATGGTAGGTCGTATTGATGATTTTATTTTTAGACTCAGCATCTCGTTTTTGATTAAACGCCTTGCGCAACTTAGGCGACATATGGGAATCAAAGCGAGATGGGAGACCACCTTGTTTGACAAATTCTTCCTTTTCAAGATTGTAGAGCTCCTGATAAGGTCTTTCATAGAGTCGTTGGAACTCTCGCTCACTGGCATCTCGATACACTTTAAAGAGCTTTAAGCGCTTGATGACCAGAGAAGGAATTTCCAGCAAATCATAAAACTCGCTGAGAGTTGGGGATCCACCATTGAGATTCACATCAAGATAGCTATTTTCAATCCGAGATGTAGATTTTAGCATGAAGACCAGATTGCGGACATAGGCCTGCTCTGCATTTTTAAAGAAAGTATTTCCACCGCTGCTACCACCTTCATCCGCGAAATTACGTATCAAATCCGAAGTCAGACCTGCGGCTGTATTTGTCTCTGCATCAAAGATATTAATTCCATCAGTGTCTTCCTTAGTCGGATCAACCAGCCAGATCATCTCTTCCGGAAATCCGGTTCGCTTGATAATATCCACCGCATCATGAATCAAGTCACCTGAAGGCTCATTGACATAGAAACCGTTGATTAACTGCTTGCCCAAACCTTTCTCATACCATTTTTCATAGAAATCTCGCTTAGTCTCCAACAAAGTTTGCTCATCGGAAATACCCAAAGCTGCAATCTGCTGATCCTGCTCCTGAATAAACTTGGCATATTCTCTCAGATAAACAGTTACATTGCGAGCATCCTGAACGATAGTCGGCTTAGCAATAGCAACAGATTTACCAGAGCCTATCGGACCGAACCCTGCTGTGTGTAAGCGTCTGACATCTGTCTTGAGAATAACATCATCACCAATGTCCGAATTGCGTCCCAAACGGATATAGGCATCGCCATCTCTGTCCAAATCGTTAAATAAATGAGTCACTTTCTTATGCTTAAAGAAGCGTTTTTTCAACCACCGCTTCATCATATCATCATAGACAACAATCTCACTGCTGTAAGAGTTATAGAGCAGATAGACAAAGAGAAAAACTGGTGCAATCAAAAGCAAAGTATTCCAAAATTGATTACCAATCAGTGGCGATAGAGTTTTATAGTCAAAATAGGTATTCCCTTCTTTGAGAAAGTCGCTGGCAGCCACATACATCTGATTGAGCATGGCAATGATATAATTATTCAAAGTCAAAACAATAATATCTATGCTGGATATCAGAGCTGATAGAAAGGATAGAAAAATATAACGTCGCATAGTCTGACTGCGATCATTTTCTTTGAAATCTTTCCTTTCTTTAAACAGCAGGTAGCGTTGGCGGCTAGTCAGATTCGTGTGCCACAGCCCTAGATAAAGAGACAGGAAGACGGACAAAAAGAGAACAATAAACAGAAATAGAAACAAGCCAAAACTAACTTGCTTTCTCATGACAGCCAGCAGCATGACTCCTGTAAGACTAGCAGCACCAAAAAGGAAAAGTGCCCAAATCACCTTTCTCAGCAAAAAGATCACATAATCAACACTTCGATGCCCTTTTAGTTTATAAGGTAATTTTGAAAGTAAAAATAGCATGAAAACCTCACTTCACCAACCCAATCATAATCTCTAATAAGCCAACAATACCGGCCGTCATTGCAAAAGCGACGTAAAAATACAGACGCTGACGCTGTCGGCTCTCTTCCCGCTCAATAATCAAATATTGATAACGATAGATATAGTGCTGAATAATGGAAAAAGTCGGTACCAGAGCTAGAACCAAAACCTGCAGAATACGCAGCAAATAAACCAAACTCTTTTCCTCCATTCCAGGCAAACTCCCCTTTGAAAAGAGCAGAGCTAGAACTGCGATAGAGCCAAAGCGAAAAATATAAAACAATGACACCGAAATCAGGAAGGCCAGCCCAGACTTCCGTTTTCGTTCGACATTGTTGGTCTGATCGCCAACTACCCAACCAATTCCGGATATGATAATGGCTAGTCCGATAATAATTTCAGCAACAATAATCACATAGTACATAATATGATTTAAAAAAGTTGAGTCCAACTTGCTGCTCCTTTTCTAAAAGAGGCTGAGAAAATCATGTTTCAACCTCACCTTGTTATAGCAAAAGCTTCCTGCCATCCCAACCACTTGCTCAATAGCAGATGATTGCTTGTAGATACAAGCCGAGATGAAAAAGCGAGAGGAACGAAATATTTATCATTTCATCTCGTTCCGCCGCCATTCTACCTGTCAAAGAAATCCTCCAAGCCAGCATGCTCACTAAACGTTGAGTTATAAACAACAGTAGCTCTAATTTTCAGATAAGATTTCCCCGCTTTGTCTGTGACCGTCTCATAACTGCCTTGACGCAGAACCACTGATATTTTCTGCTTTCTCTGAAAAAGTTGAGGTGTCAAACGTTCATTGGCTACCAACCGAACTGGGTAACCATAAGCTCCGTCCATTTCAAAATAATGCCCCTTGATTTCGTTGAAGTCTGTGATATAGCCCGAAGCAACTGTTCCCGGGCCAGCATCAATAAAATCTCTGACAACCGCTTCCGGATCTTTTTCCAAAGAAAGTCGCTCGCCAACTAAGTTGGGGGAGTTCCCCTCAATTCCTAGGCGTTGTCGTTTGTCGTCCGCCTGTTCATAACGGCCGCGCAAAAATTTGAAATCCACCAACTCTCCGATAGCTGCATAATCTTCTGTCTTCAAAATGCGCGAATCATAACGATAGCTAAAAAGTTTGTTGGGAATAAAAACCCGTTCCAGATTGGCGGTCAGCACAAAAACACCATTGTCAGAAATATAGTTAATCATGCCCTTTTGTACATCATGGATAGGCGACTGTTCTCCGCCTTCTTCCAACTCCTGCAACACTTGACTGTTGAGCAAGTATTCTGCGATATTAATGTCACCCAGAGCCACATATTCATTTTCAAGTGGTTGATCTTCTTGCTTTTTTAGGGCATCATAACGTTTAGCAAAAACAACCTGCTTCAAATCAATAATCTTAACTGGGAAAACCTGACCAACCATCCGTCTCAGATCGGTAGGTTGGTAGAAGCCAGCGATATGCTGAGGGACGTAAATCGTCAGCCCCTGATATTCTTTCTTAGTCGGCCGACAGATGACAATGTCTTCAAAAAAGACCTGTCCTTGACTTTCTGACACATGTTTCGCAGAGTCTATGATTCCTACTGCGCGACAAGAAATGATAGATGAAAGAGCCGCCGTTTCCTTGGCCTTGTTGCCAATGTCATGGCGATTGAAATTCCGTCCAACTGCATTAGCATAGCCTTCCAGACTACGAGGAATCCTATCAGCCGTCTCCAGCCAGTCTTTATCGGTCTCTAAGAGACTAGCCACATATTTCGAATCAATCGTAAGGCCATTTTTAACAACCTTTTTGACATCAGGGTGAGTCCGTTCAATTTCCTTAATTCTTTTCATAACAGCCTTTCTATACCAAAGAATGAGAGTTTATACTAGTATCTATTATATAGAAAAATCCAGCTATTAATGTTTATGATAAAAAGAGACATCTTGCTGCAGCAAAAAAGCTGAGACAGCTTGCCTCAACCTTTAGAGAAAACTATTATACATCTATTTGAATCTAACAGTAAGTGACAACATTACCACAAAAACCGCCAGATCTGATAGCCTAGAAAAAGTGTCAGACTCGGCACTAGCAATGCCCAATAGGGAAAGTGCTTTTTTCGAATGCCAAGCAGCACATAAAAAGTAAAAACAAGATCCAAAATCAACAAACGAACATAATCATTGCCCAGTAAATGATACCAAGAGCTTCCCATGTAGCTCCTCCTATTTCTTACAGTATTTTCACTTTCAGGTCTAATTCAGTAGCTTTGTCCTGTAGTTGAAAGCAATTCCTGCTAAAATTATAGCATATTCTCAACTCTATGCCCATCTATGATCAATACGCATCAAGCCGTAAACAACGCAGACAAGCCTGTCTGCGTTGTTTGTTTATCAACTGATTAATAGACTGTCTTCTCTGTCTCTGGATCAAAGAAGTGCGCTTTATTGAGGTCAAAGCCTAGGTCAATACCTGCACCAGTTTCTAGGTAATCCCGTGAATCCACACGCGCTACAAACTCACTAGAACCCACTTGGCAGTAGAGGTGAGACTCTGCTCCCAGCAATTCTGAAACAGAAATCTTGGCATGCACAACTGAATTCGGGAAAGTTTCCAAGAAAGCAGCTTCTGCATTAACATCCTCTGGACGAATACCGAAGATCAGCTCCTTGCCCTCGTAACCTTTCTCCCGCAGAACCTTGAGAGCTCCTTCTGGCACAGTCAAACGCAGGCCTTCTGCTACAATCTCATTCCCTTCAAGCTTAACTGGGATGAAGTTCATAGCTGGGCTGCCAATGAAGCCGGCAACGAACTTATTAACTGGGTTGTTGTAGACTTCCTGCGGAGTACCAATCTGTTCCACTCGTCCAATCGTTCCAGTTCCAGCAGGATTCTTGGTCGCTGACATGATAACGATACGATCCGCCAAGGTCATAGCTTCAGTCTGGTCGTGGGTAACATAGATAGTTGTTGCCCCGATACGGCGGTGAATTTTAGCAATCTCCGCCCGCATAGAAACACGCAGCTTAGCATCCAAGTTAGACAGAGGCTCATCCATAAGGAAAACCTTTGCATCACGAACGATAGCGCGTCCCATAGCTACCCGCTGACGCTGACCACCAGACAAATCAGCTGGCTTGCGCTGCAAGAATTCCTTCAAGCCTAGGATTTCTGCTGCTTCGTTGACACGTTTGTCAATATCTTCCTTGCTGTACTTGCGCAGCTTGAGACCAAAGGCCATGTTGTCGTAGACAGTCATGTGCGGATAAAGGGCATAGTTCTGGAAGACCATAGCGATGTCACGGTCTTTTGGTGCCACATCATTGACCACTGTACCATCAATAGAGGCAGTTCCTTCAGTGATGTCTTCAAGACCCGCAATCATACGCAGCGTAGTTGATTTTCCGCAACCAGAAGGACCGACAAAGACGATAAATTCTTTGTCCTTGATATCTAGATTGAAGTCTTCCACTGAGTAGTGGTCGCTGTTGGGATATTTTTTATAGATATTTTTCAGATTTAATTCGACCATAATAAGCCCCTTCTTTTGATTAAAAATATTTTCTTTTAAGCTCTCGTTTGCAAAGCGCTTTCACATTGTCCATTATATCGTTTTTTTTTGACTTTTTCAAGCACTTTTAGTAAAACGTTTGCATAATTTTTAAAAATTTTCTCCATCAAAAAAGAGACCAATAGGCCTCTTTAAAATTTATTCTTCTTTTTTTCTACTACGGAGTGACAATCCAGCTGCGCTTAGAGCAATCTATAAATTATTCCATTTAACAACGTGTAAACTTTTTTAGTAAAAATTTTGTGCTATTTTCTAGCTTATTTCAGACAGAAAAAGTAAAATGGTATAGGAGGGATAAAATTATGGCTCTTAATACACGAGATAGGATTTTGGATGCATTTTTTGAATTAGCAGATAAACAGCCAGACAGGCTGCGTTTTACCTTTACAGAAATCGCTAAAGAAGCCGGTTTGTCAAGACAGGCTATTTACAAACGACACTTTAATAACACTACTGAAATTATCGAATACATTCGCCAAGATATGGTAAAGCAAGCCTTTGCTCCCAATTGGAATAGCAACAATTCTGAAGCGGGCTTAGATCCTTTCGCCTTTTTGGCTCAAACGATTCTTCCCGCTATTTATGAGCAACGCCAACGCATTAAAATATTATATACTAGTTCTGTCGATCCCCTGTGGAGCGATTTTATTACTGCCAGTTACAAGGACTGGATCGAGCAGAATCTAAACCTTGACCACCAAAAATTAGGTATTCCTGAAGACCTGGCCAATCAACTGCTGGCCGGCTGGATTAGTTCTCTTATCGAGAATTGGATCACTCAGGATGACCCCGTTCCTTGCAAGCAGTTTTCTAAGACATTTCTCAACCTTGTATCTTCACCCCTAACCAGCTTTGCTGCCTATGATAGTCCAGCTGGTTCTTCAAACAAAATTGTTATCGCATAACCAACTAGAAGAAAAACAGAGAAATGACAGAACCGGTCCTTGTAAGGGAAGACTGGTTTTTTATATTAAATTTTAAAAATAATTGGACATTTTCTCTATAAAGTGTTATCATTTTAGTTGACAAATGGTAAACTGCTTTGTTGGAGTCTACTCTATTTTTTTAGACATACCAGCAAGAACTTAATATAAAAGAAGGAAGGTACTTATGCCCCAAGATACTCGAGACAAAGTCGTCAATGCCTTAATTGAGCTGGCAGAGCAAAATCCTGAAAAGTCTTATTTTACTTTTTCAGAGATTGCTAAACAAGCCGGTCTATCGCGCCAGGCTATATATAAAAAGCATTTTAGTAATGTTGAAGACATTATCCAATACATCCGCCAGACAATTATGACTCCGTTTTTGCCCCTGTATGAAAGCTACGAAGAAGGAAATGGAGAAAATCCATTCTGCTTCTTTGCCAAGCATATGATTCCTACCCTCTATGAACATAGGAAATGGATGAAGGTGCTCTACACTACAGCTATCGATCCTTTCTGGAGTGACTATCTATCTACCTTCTTCACTCAGTGGGTCGTACAAAATTTAGAAATTGACTCTAAAAAGTTGGGAATTCCAAAAGAAATGGCTACTGAAATTGTCGTCAGATGGATTAATTCTCTCATTGAGATTTGGATCATCAAAGAAGATCCTATGCCCGCAGAGGATTTCGCCAAATTGTTCCTGAATGTAATTTCAACTCCTATGGATCAGTTTATAACGCCTCATAGTGAGTCCTAATTCAACTAAAAGCTATAAAACCTGCCTAATTTAGGCAGGCTTTTTTTGTCGGCAAAATTTCTTACTTTACAAAAGAAAAAAGAGCAGATGTTTTTCTGCTCTAATCAATATATAAGCTATAAAACTAAAAGCCAGGCTACGTTTAATCTACTCGATAATAGAAACTTCCTTGCTCGTCAAAGCTATTCAGGCCAAGCCCTGTCCAGATTCTATCTTGGCCGGCATCGGAGTTGTCTGTAAAGTTTTCCTTGTCTGCGACCTTAACTCCCTTAGGAAGAAACTCAATCAGAAAACCTCCGCTTTCTCCGCCGTAGACACCGCCAGCAGCAGTGCCATAGTCTGTCAGAGAAGCTCCATACAATTCATAAACACTTGAAACCAAGCCCTTGTCATCAAAAACAAGCTGGTTGCCAGAAGCATCCTGCCAGGTTCCTTTAACGCTGGCATAATTGCCATTTGCAAGTGCTGAAATGTCCATCGCTTCCTTCTTTTCCTTGTTTTTTTCTGTGCTTGCACTCTCTGAGCTAGTGCTGCTAGCCGCTGAAGATGCTGACACAGTTGATTGACTGGATACCTGCTCCACAGAACTTGTTGCTGAGCCAGTACTGCTAGTAGGCGTCTCTGATTGATTCGTAGCACTGCCGTTTGAGCAAGCTGTCATTGCCAATAAAGCAGCTCCTGCTAGTAAAAAAGGTAAAGCTTTTTTCTTCATTTTTCTCCTCTTTCTCACGGTAAGATAAATCATGTGATTAGTAACATTATAGATTATTTTATCGCTTTTTACAAGAAGAATCCTAGCAGCTGGGCAGGCGCAAAGCTACTGACTTTATTCATTCAGCTTCTGCCACATCCAGAACCCTGTAGATTGTTTTTGCCAGAGCTGCTTCATAATCTGATGCACCATAAGGCTTATCAGTCGTGACGTGGGCTGTCTGCTGTTCTAGGTCTACCGCCACATCTGACACTCCCTCCATAGACAGGAAATGCTTGGTGACGTGTTTGACACAGTTTTGACAAGATAAATTTTCTAATTGAACTGTTTGTTTCATAGATTTATGCCTCCGTATATTTCTTCATTTTAAAGCGTCCTAGACGCAGAGCATTGGCCACAACTGACACTGAGCTTAAGCTCATGGCCAGACCAGCCAGCATAGGATTGAGCAAGGGACCGCTGAAAAGATGCAATAACCCCATAGCAATCGGGATGCCTAGGGTATTGTAGGCAAAGGCCCAGAAAAGATTTTCCTTGATATTGCGGATGGTCGCCTGACTGAGCTTGATAGCCTTAACCACATCCTGCAAATCACTATGCATGAGCACTACATCTGCCGACTCAATAGCTACATCTGCGCCTGAACCGATGGCAATTCCTACATCTGCCTGGACCAGAGCAGGTGCGTCATTGATACCGTCTCCTACCATAGCCAGTTTTTCCCCAGCTTCCTGTAAGTTCTTGATGGCAGTGGCCTTACCATCTGGCAATACACCTGCGATAACTTTTTGGATTTCGGCTTTCTGGGCAATAGCTGTCGCGGTTTCTTCACGATCTCCTGTCAGCATAATGACTTCCAGCCCCATAGACTGAAGTTCCTGCACAGCCGACAGACTGCTGGATTTCATCTCATCTGCTACCGCTAAAATACCTGCCAGTTGTCCATCTACTGCGACAAACATGGCTGTTTTTCCTTCCTGGGATAGCTCCAACAACTGCCCTTGAAAGGCACTGCTGTCAATGTTATTTTCTTTCATTAGAGACTCATTTCCCACCAGAAGCTGTCTGTCCTCAACCCAAGCTGACAAGCCTCGGCCAACAATGGCCTCAAAATGAGTAACAGGCAGTAAGTCAAGCCCTTCCTCTTCAGCAGCTGCCAAAATAGCCTGAGCCAAAGGATGCTCAGAATGCTGCTCAGCACTGGCTATGAGCTGCAACAAGTCAGACCGATACAAATCACCCAAGGGCAGCAGATCTGTCAGACTAGGCTTACCAACCGTAATCGTCCCCGTCTTATCAAGAACAATAGTATCCAGCTGATAAGCTGCTTCCAATGCTTGTCCAGACTTAATCAGAATTCCATTTTCGGCCC
>ERZ773087.317-NODE-317-length-37188-cov-8.127542_pt1 | contig 37188 bp, 38 predicted proteins | sample MGYA00511375_ERZ773087 | MGnify/ENA primary metagenome ERZ773087 (study PRJEB29015, sample SAMEA2737995) | human oral metagenome | biome: human oral; feature: human-associated habitat; material: dental | place: China | collected 2063 ...
AGCGTGTCCAAGGCAAGATATGTTTGTAACGGTTTATGTGATAGACAAATCATTAATATGTTGCATCTTGCCCACATAGTATAGCAGTAAAAGTATCGGAAAATAAAATACATACGCTTTTTATAGGATTTGAATATCAACTTAAGAATGATAAGTTGATAATGATAGATGATTCGTAAGAAGAAACTGTTTATCAAAAGTGAAGATTGTGATATAATTACCATTAGTTACAAGACAGTAACAATATTATATTTGAGGAGGTCTAGAGTATGGAACAAAAGACTAAGGGGAGCGGATTCCTTAAGGTAAGCGGGATACTGCTGATTATTTTCGGTGTGCTTGGAATTATTTTCGGTGTTGTAGGGCTGATATTAAATACGATGGCACTTATTGTTGGTAGTGCCCCACAGTATATGTCATCTATATTTTTATTACTTGATTCGATTCTAGGACTTATCGCCGGAATTGTAGGTGTAGTTAATGCTAATAAACCGGAAAAATCCATGGTTTGTATAATCTGGGGTATAATTGTTGCTGCAGTTTCTGTACTGGGAAGCATATTGACAGCTTTTATTGATGGAAACTCTCCTGTATTCGCCCTAACAGCAGGTTTAGTGCTTCCTATACTTTTTATTGTAGGTGGAGTAATGAACAAGCAGGGACAATAACATTAAAGATATTGTCGCTACTGTGTACTAAGTAACATATTTCATTTTAATATTTTGAACTAAAAAAAGCCCATTGCAAAGTTTATAAGCAATAGGCTTTTTTACAGGGGAAGAGGGGCTCGAACCCCCATTTACGGTTTTGGAGACCGTTGCTCTACCATTGAACTATTCCCCTAAAGGACTTTGATATATTAGCACACAGATCGTGAACTGTCAATAAAAAGATGATAAATAGGTAGAAATTCTTTATCAGACTGTGGTAGTTTTGATAAGTAAATAATATATGCACAATATGATGAATGAAAACTTGCTTTTAACTCGGGGTATTGTGTATATGCATCTATATTTCCTTAGTGCTATGTATTAAAAACAGGGCGAATAATTACCGGGGTAATGCATAAATAAAATTGAGTTAAGGTAAGTATCAAAAGGGGCTTTTATATTAAAAGAAAATACTATTTTATATGGTGTTACTTGCCTATATTTATGTATTTTATTCTTAATGTAAAAAAGCCCCGATATTTATATGAAAAACAGTACTATACATTAAATCTGAAAAGTATTACATCTCCGTCCTGTACCACATAGTCCTTACCCTCCAGTCTCATAAGTCCCTTTTCTTTGGCAAGGGAGGCTGAACCCAAGTCAAGCAAGTCCTTGTAATTAATAACTTCAGCCTTTATAAAGCCCCTTTCAAAGTCTGAGTGTATCTTACCTGCCGCTTGCGGAGCCTTAGTACCTTTCTTAATCGTCCATGCCCTTGTCTCATCCTCGCCGGAAGTCAGATAACTTAAAAGTCCGAGAAGGTCGTAACTGGCTTTTATAAGCTTGTCAAGACCAGATTCCTTGATTCCGAGTGCCTCAAGGTATTCAGTCTTTTCATCATCATCAAGTTCTGAGATTTCTTCTTCTATCTTTGCACAAACTACAAAAACTTTGGAATTGGCATCATTTGCAAAGTCTCTTACCGTTTGCACATACTTATTATCCGCAGCATCATTGGCAAGATCGTCTTCCGATACATTGGCTGCATATATTACCGGCATATAACTTATAAGACCGATAGACTTAACAAAGTCCAGGACTTCCTCATCATCACTGCTAAATGAACTTGCCATCTTGCCGCTTTCCAGGATATCTTTAAGCTCCTTTAAAACTTCAAGTTCTTTTTTCAGCTCCTTATTATTTGTAGCGGACTTGGCTGTCTTAGCTATCCTTCTTTCGAGTATCTCTATATCGGAGAAGATAAGTTCAAGATTAATGGTTTCGATATCACGCAAAGGATCGACACTGCCGTCTACATGAATTACATTATCATCAGAAAAGCATCTTACCACATGAACTATTGCATCACACTCTCTTATATTGGACAAGAACTGGTTTCCAAGTCCCTCGCCCTTACTTGCGCCCTTTACAAGACCGGCTATATCAACAAAGTCTATAGTAGCAGGTGTTGTCTTTTTTGAATTATATAACTTGGAAAGTGCCTTAAGCCTGTTGTCAGGAACTGCGACTACACCTACATTGGGGTCTATAGTGCAGAAAGGATAGTTGGCAGCACTTGCACCTGCCTTTGTAAGAGAGTTAAAAAGCGTACTTTTTCCCACATTAGGAAGTCCTACGATTCCCAGTTTCATATATTTTCACATCTCCTTAGATTTTTCTTTATTTTACGGTGTTTTTAAACCTTGAGTTTTTACCGACTGCCACATCAAGCACAAAGTAAGAGTTACCCGACTGCTTAGCGGCTCTTAATGTGGGCTACATTATACACTAATCAGAGCTTAAATGCAATGTGCTAACATATCTAAACCACCTAAACTATATACTAGGCTATCTGAACCCTAACCACAATAGGCATTAAGCAAAACTTAGCAAGTTTATAAATTACTGACAAATAAAAGCCCTTGTGCTATAATGCGAATAAATGTTTAGTTTTGGAGGTTTTTGATGGGAGGATATGACTTAAGCTTTGTTAATCTGGGAATTCGAATACAGAAGATGATAAACCATATCGATATATTCGGATTTAGAATAGCTTTTTACGGTATTATCATAGGAATAGGCATACTTTTAGGCTTGCAACTTGCCATACAGGATGCCAAAAGAAGAGGTGAGAACCCTGATATCTATATAGATTTTGCTATTTACGGTATAGTAAGTGCTATTTTGGGTGCGAGAATTTATTATGTTGTATTTTCTTGGGATCTATATAAAAACGATTTGCTTCAAGTATTTAATATAAGAGGCGGCGGTTTGGCTATATACGGGGCGATAATCGGAGCGGCGATTACCTTATATGTGTATTGTAAAAAGAAAAAACAAAGCTTTATTTCTATGGCAGACACCGCTGTTTTGGGGCTTTTGGTAGGTCAGATACTGGGAAGATGGGGGAATTTTTTTAATATGGAAGCCTTTGGAGGCTACACTGACTCACTCTTTGCCATGCAGATAAAAAGGGAACTTGTAAACCCGAGTATGATTACGAAAGACTTGATAGATCACATAGTTTATGTGGGTGAAGTACCATATATACAGGTACATCCGACCTTTCTTTACGAGTCTTTTTGGAATCTTTTAGTACTTTGCTTTCTACTCTGGTACAGAAAGAAAAAGAGATTTAACGGGGAAATATTTTTCATTTATATAGGTGCTTACGGTCTTGGAAGAGCTTTTATAGAGGGCTTAAGAACCGACAGCTTACTAATACCTTATACCAATATTGCAATATCACAGGTTATAGGTATAGTTTGTGCCGTAGTTGCAGCAGTGCTTATTTATATATATTCAAAGAAAAATAAACTTAATAAATAGAACGATTTAAAAAATAACGCCGATCACCGCTTATGCCGTGATAAGATTGCAGAGTTTAGAATATAACCAGATTGGAATGTAAAGAGCGACAACTAACTTATGCCGTGATAAGATTGCAGAGTTTAGCCGTTGTAAAATACTTCTATCGCTGTTTATACCGTAATCAGGCGTTAAAGAGCAGATAGTGTAAAAAAATATTTTCACAGTTATTTGTATTGTCGCTTGACGATGGAGTGTAGATTAATATGATCATAGGAATAGGTACGGATATTATAGAAGTAGACAGAATAAAAAAAGCTGTTGAAAAGGAGTATTTTCTTAATAAGATTTATACAAAAAGCGAAGTGGAAGCCTTTGGTGAAAACTACCAATCCTTAGCTGCCAATTATGCGGTAAAAGAGGCTGTAAGCAAGGCTTTCGGAACCGGATTCAGAAGTTTTTCTCCTATAGATATAGAGGTGCTTAGAGATGAGCTGGGAAAGCCCTATATAATACTTTATAACAATGCAAAAAAAATGTCTGAAGAACAAAAAATATCCGATATATATGTAAGCATAAGCCACACCCGGGAATATGCGGTGGGATATGTGATATTTGAAAGAATATAGATTTACTGATTTTAACATTTTGTTGCTGTCGGTAGGAATAATTAGATAAGTCTTTTTTCGCTAACAAATAGCTGAGGGATCAAAGGAAACCTCAGGTATGTATTTTGTGGGGGAAAAGACTTTTTTATTTTGTTATTTACTCTCTTCTTGATTAGAGAAAAGGTATTGACTAAAACTATAAAAGTGATAATATAATTATCAAAAATAATATAATTATCAAAGTGAAAAATGAGGGGAGGGAATCAGATGTCTTACTGTTCTGATATAACAAAAAATAGGATTTTAGAGTGTGCCAAAAAAGAGTTTTTAAGTAAAGGATTTGAAAAAGCACAGGTTGGAGAGATTGCAAAGTCGGCAAAGGTAACTACAGGTGCAATATATCGTCATTTTAAAAATAAGGAAGAGTTGTTTTTTGCACTTATTGAAGATGTATATAAATACACATTAAATGTTGTTGAAGACGCTGAAAATAGAAGTGAAAGTGCAGATTATAAATTAAGATTACAAGCAGATGAAAAGTTTGTTATTAGAGAATTGTTTTCAGAAGTAATGCATTTCGTAAATTATATGTATCAGCATTTCGATGAGTTTAAACTTATTTTTGAATGTAGCAAAGGCTCACGAGTAGAGAATTTTATTGAAGAGATTGTTGAAAGATACACAACTAAAGACATGAAGCTAATGTATTCGACTGTTGAAAAAGAAAAAATCAATGCGAAAATCACAGAGTTTGAAGTTCATGTGATTACCAAAGGATATATCACATCCTTATGTGAGTGTATTATTCATAATATTCCGTACGATGATGCCGGTGAATATATCAAGAGTATAGTTGCTTTCCAATATTATGGCTGGCAGGGTTTAATGAAAAATAGAGTGAAATAATTTCGGCAAATAGTTAGCAAAACCTAACCGATACTTGTTTGAAAGGAGGGATATTTTTGAAGTGTAATAATAAAAATACAATTTCAGTGTTAATCAAATATGCCGGTAAAGAGAAGAAACAATTATATAAATCAATCTGTTTGGCGATTATAGGTGAATTGTTCGGCATGGTTCCATTTTTGGCAATAGCTAAATTAATAGAGAAAATTTATCAATCAAAGATATCGTTTCAAACCGTACTATATATAACACTGATAGCTTTGGGCGGACAAATTATAAAAGGATTTTTTACATTATACTCTACAACAACTTCACATAAGGCAACATACCATATTCTGAAAAATATAAGAACTTTGGTTGCAGACAAAATGCTTAGAGTTCCGATGGGAGTTATGATAGATACTCCAACAGGTGAGTTTAAGAATTTGATGGTAGATACAATATCAAAACTTGAGGATTCTATGGCACACTTTATGCCTGAAATCACATCCGGTATAGTATCTCCGGCTTTATTTTTAATTTTGATTTTTGTCTTAGATTATAGAATGGGACTTGCTTCATTGCTTACTATTCCATTAGGAATGTTAGGGTACATAGGGATGATGAAAGACTATGAAATTAGAAGCAAAACCTATACTACGGCTCAAAATAATATGAATAGTACTTTGGTTGAGTATGTTAACGGAATTGAGGTTATAAAGGCATTTAACCATAGTGCATCTTCCTATGAAAAATTTACGAATGCAATTAAATTTTTCCATGACAGCACACTTGCATGGTGGAAACAAAGCTGGCTATGGTCAGCATTTGTTCAAGCTGTTATGCCGTCAACACTTTTAGGAACTTTGCCGCTCGGCTCATATTTATATATGAATTCTAAAATCTCTTTATCAAGTTTTATTGTGTGTATTATATTACCAATCGGATTTATTGCGCATTTGATGAAGATTGGGAAGTATTCCGAACAATTTAATATGGTTAAAGCAAGCTTGGGAGTAATAGAAGAATTTCTGGCAAAAGATGAACTGAAAAGACCGAAAAGGAAAGTGGATTTAGATGACACTCTTTATCATTTTGAAAATGTTTCATTTGCCTACGATAAAAAGCTTGTACTCAAGAATATAAGCTTTGAGTTAAAGCCCAATACAGTAACTGCACTTGTTGGAAGCTCAGGTAGCGGAAAATCAACTATAGCAAAATTGATGGCAGGTTTTTGGGATCCGAAAGAAGGCGATATATTTTATGGAGGTAAAAAAATATCTGAAATCCCATTTGAACAACTTATAAGTGAGATAAGCTATGTTGCACAAGATAACTTTTTATTTAACACGAGCATAAAAGAAAATATTAAGATGGGAAAGCCTAATGCAAGTGATAAAGAAATTGTTGAAGCGGCAAAAGCGGCATCTTGTCATAACTTTATTATGGAACTTGAAAAAGGATATGATACAAAGGTGGGAGATGCGGGAGGAGCGTTATCCGGTGGTGAAAGGCAGAGAATCACTATTGCAAGGGCAATATTAAAAAAATCCAAGGTAATAATTTTAGATGAAGCAACTGCATTTGCAGATCCGGAGAATGAATACCTTATTCAAAATGCAATAAATAATCTTATTAAAGGAAAAACACTTATTGTAGTTGCTCACAGACTTTCAACTATCACAAAAGCAGATACTATTTTGACTTTGAAAGATGGAGAAGTTGTTGAGAGTGGAACTCATAGTAACTTGCTGGACAAAAATGGTGTATATGCCTCCTTATGGAGAAATTATATAAAAGGTTTTAGCAAAGATTTGGGGGAGACAGATGATTAAGATTGTAAGACGAATATTAAAAATATCAGGCAAGTATCGCAATAACATAATTGTAGGACTTATTTTCAGTGCTTTAAAATCTTTTTTTGCTTCAATTATGATGTTTGCGGTTCTATTAATAATGATAAATCTTGAAAAATTAAATTTAACCATTATTATACAGTCTACCATGATTATTGTTATAAGTATATCGGGAAGATTTATATTTCAGTATCTTTGTGACAGGAACCTAAGTGCTTCAGGTTATGAAATTTTTAAAGATAAAAGAATCGAAATAGGAGAAAAGCTTAAGAAAGCTCCGATGGGATATTTTTCAGAAAAAAACCTGGGAACAATTCAAGCAGTTTTAACGACAACCATATCTGATTTAGAGGGAATGGCTATGCTTGCGATGAATTTTATTGTTGGAGGTTTTTTCCATGCTCTTATTATGACAATTATGTTATTGGTATTTTGCTTTCCGGTTGGAATGGTGTCTTTGTCAGCAATCATTTTAGGAATAATTGTACTTAGACTTATTACAAAGATGACTGAAAAATATTCTCCTGTTATGCAAGATTCGCAGGAAATGTTGGTCACAGAAGCAATCGAATATATCAGAGGAATTTCTGTTCTTCGTTCATTAAAAAAGGGAAGGGAGGGAAAAGATAATGTCGAGAAAGCATTTTTAAGAAAATGCGAAATTGATATTGAGGTTACAGAAGGTTCAGCCTACTTAATGAAGCTATATGAAATGGTATTTAAAGTTGCAAGCTGTGTGTTGGTGTTTGTTTCCACAGTTTTATATATGAATTCTAAAATTCCACTTTCCTATGTACTGATGTTTATTGTATCTGCATTTTTAGTTTTTATGGAGCTGGAATTGGTTAATGATGGAGCATTTTTAAGCAGAATGCTTGCAACACAACTTAACAGACTGGAATATATTTCGGATATACCTTCGCTTGATGAAAACAAAAAAGAAATTGATTTAAGTTCTTATGATATTGAATTTAAAGATGTTTGCTTTGGATATGGGGAAAGAAATATTTTGAAAGATATAAACTTAAGGGTAGAGTCTAAAAGCAGTTTAGCTATTGTGGGGGCTTCAGGATCCGGAAAAACAACACTTTGCAATTTAATAGCTAGGTTCTGGGATGTACAGCAAGGAGAGGTTCTTATAGGCGGAAGAAATGTTAAAGAATTTACTTCGGAAAGCTTATTGAAGAACATCAGTATGGTATTTCAAAAGGTTTATTTATTTAATGACAGCATAGAAAACAATATAAGATTCGGAAAGCCCGATGCTAAACATGAAGAGGTTATAGAAGCGTGCAAAAAAGCTTGCTGTCATGATTTTATAACAAGTCTTAGTGCCGGATATGATACTGTAGCGGGAGAAGGCGGTGGGGTATTATCCGGAGGAGAGAAGCAAAGAATATCTATTGCAAGAGCAATTCTTAAAGATGCACCGATTATTATCCTTGATGAAGCAACTTCGAGTGTAGACCCTGAAAATGAGTGTATGTTAATTAGTGCAATTAAGGAATTAACAAAAAATAAAACTCTTATCAGCATTGCCCATAGGCTGTCCACCGTAAGGGAAGCGGACAAAATTATTGTTATTGATAAAGGAGAAATTGTACAGCAAGGAAATCATAATGAGTTGATCAATCAAGACGGGGTATATAAGCATTTCATTGAAATCAGAAAAAAATCTACCGGTTGGCAAATATAGGTGATGAAATGGAAAATATAGTTGTTGATTTAGATAATGTCAGTTTTAGTTATGGAACACAAACAGAAGGTTGTTTGAAAAATATAAACCTTAAGATAAAAGAAGGAGAGTTTGTTTTATTCACAGGGCAGTCAGGTTCAGGAAAGACAACTGTCATGAGACTGATAAACGGGTTAATTCCTCATTTTTTTGAAGGGAGCTTATCAGGGCAGGTGAAGGTGTTAGGAGTAGATACCAAAGATACTTCGCCCGGAAATCTCGGTAGAAATATTGCTTCTATATTTCAAAATCCGAGAAATCAGTTTTTTACAACGAATAGTACTACTGAGGTAGCATTTGCCTGTGAGAATTATGGAATTAACAGAACTGAAATGATAAAGAGGGTTGACGGTGCTTTTCATATTTTTAATTCTGAAAAGCTGATGAATAGGGATATGTTTTCTTTATCAAGTGGGGAAAAACAAAAAATTGCAATTATTGCTGCAAAAACCCTAAATCCTAAAATTTATGTATTTGATGAGCCATCGGCAAATTTAGATATAAGCTCAATTATGCAATTAAAAGAACTTATGAAGAAGCTAAAGAAAGAGGGGCATACAGTAGTTGTATCGGAACATAGATTGTTCTATTTGAGAGATTTATGTGACAGATGCCTGATAGTGGATAATGGAAAAATAGTTAAAGAGTTGTTTGAAAAAGATATAAAAAAATTAGATGAACAAGATTTAAGAAAGTACAATCTCAGAACATTTGATTTGGATAAAGTATCCTATATTTTAGAAGACGAGACAAAGATGGATGAGGAGCAAACTGATTTTGAGATTAGAAATTTATCATTTTCGTATAATAACTCTTATCCTGTTTTAGAAAATTGTAATTTAAAGGGTAGTTATGGAGATACAATAGCTATTATTGGATATAACGGTACAGGAAAAACCACATTGGGTAAGATTATTTCAGGGTTATTAAAAAATAAATGTGGAGAATTTTATCTTGAAGGTAGAAAGGTAAAACAAAAGGAATTGTGTAAAAGCGTGTATTTTGTAATGCAAGATGCTGATTATCAATTATATTCCGATTCTGTTTTGTCAGAACTGAATTTGAGCAGTGGATTTTCTAAGGGTAGAAAATATCAAGAACTTGAAAGTGCAATGAAATTATTGAATATTTTTGAATTTAAAGAACAACATCCGCAGGCTCTTTCAGGAGGGCAAAAACAAAGAGTAACTATTGCGGCGGCAATTACTTCAAATAAACATATCATCGTTTTTGATGAGCCGACATCAGGGCTTGATTATAACAATATGAAGGCGGTTTCGGAAGCAATAAATACTATTCGTGAGCACAAAGTGCTGAATTTTGTAATCTCTCATGATTTGGAGTTTTTAAGCAGGGTCGCAACAAAAGCAGTATTTATTGATAAGGGAGAAATAGTCAAAACCCTTTGTGTAAAAAATGATTCTGATTTTGAAATAATTAAAAATTTTTTATCGGAAAGAGAGGGCGGAAACTATGCTTAAAACCTGTAAACGGTATGGGATAAGGTATGATTCAAGAATTAAATTGCTACAAGTCTTCTTGGTAGGAATCTTAGTTTTTATATTGACAGGAAAGAAGATTGAAAATGAAAAGTATAGGATATCCATTCCCTTAATCGCATCATAAACAAGCCATCTTTCGGTGGCTGCTTTAAAAATTGAATATTAACAGTTAAGACTATGCAGTTGCTGACTTGATTTTATAACCTTGATTTCTTGCGATGATAATTGCCTGTTCTACAGTGATTTCCCAGTCAGCAGGAGGCAAATCGGATTTTCGATAAAGTTCCGCATTATAGTTTTCACCGTTCTTCAGCATATGATATAATGCAGTCAGAAGCATTCTTGCAATGGCAATGATTGCTTTCTTGTGACCGCGACGCTTTTTGAGGCGGAGATAGCGGTTGCGAATTTCCGGATGCTTTTTACTGGTAACAACAGCATTTGCACACTGGACCAGTAAAGGTTTGATATAGCATCCGGCCTTGGAAACCCGGACAGATTTTTTCTTCCCTGCACTTTCATTGTTGGTCGGAGTAAGACCGGCCCATGAGCATAAGTGTTTCGCCGAAGGAAAAGCCTCCATGTTGGTACCGATTTCGGAAATGATTCCGATGGCAGTAAAGTCGCTACGGATACCGGGAGCGGTTTGGAGAATGGCAAGTTCCTGCTGATAGGGAGCGGCGATCGCAAGAATGAGTTCTTCAAGCTCTGCTTTCCGGGATTCCAGGCTTTCATAATGAGCTTTGATCACCTTAAGTTTGACAACCTGTTCCGGTGTGATATAACCGTCAATAGCGTCACGGAGTTCAGGAAGTTTCTTTTTCAAACTTTTGTAAATAAGGGGTTCAAGGTCAAGAGAGGTATCTGCGGGATTTTCCAAAAGTTTATCCAGTATCGCCTGAGCAGATTTGCCGAAGGTGTCCGAAACAACGTTTCCCAACTGGATATTGGAAACCGTGAGACAGTTCTGCAAACGATTCTTTTCGCTTGATTGAAAGCAGGTCAGTTTGAAACGGTAACGCATAAGGTCACGGAGCTGGCGGATGTCAGCGGGCGGCATAAAGCTACCGACAACAAGATCATGCTTAAACAGGTCAGCAATCCATTTGGCATCTTTCTTGTCAGTTTTCTTTCCACGGATAGCCTTAACATATTTGGGATGAGCAAGGACAATCGAACAGTCATTTTCTAAGATGTTATAAACAGGAATCCAGTATTTACCGGTTGATTCCATACAGACATCCTTGCAATTCCGGTTGAGTAGCCATTGTAACAAAGTTTTCAGACCGCTCGTGTAGGTAGAAAACCGGTGACTCTCATAAGAAGTGACACCTTTATCGTTCGTAGAAGCGATACAGGCAACTACAAAAGTCTTGTGGACATCAATACCACAACAGATTTTGTAGACGATTTTTAAAGCCATAGGGACTCCTTTCAGAATCAGAAGATTCATTAGAGATTATAGGGAAAGACGGCATTGACTGAACGCCTAAGCCATAAACGAGATTGTTTATACAAAGATAAGATTACGTGTTCTATGACACACTTATTTGTGCTTGAAAAGGCGAACTACACATATAAATATGCGGTCATCCGGCAAGCCGGACAGCCCACTCATCCCCCCGTGATTTGTAGTATACCGAGTTCCCTACAAGAAGAATTATAAATAAAAAATAGGCTCAAGGAAACATTTTCATAACGTTTTGTGCCTTGAGCAAAGCGAAAGGAATGGGTATAAATATGAAATATTGTTGTTTCTTTCAGTTTTTGTATTTACAATGCTTAGCGGAATGTTTAAAACCGGTGTAAAATTCTTATTGTTTTATGGAGGTTTATTTTTTTTAGCTGAGATTAGCCCATTGTTTATTGCAACGACTATACATTATTTTGTGTTATGTTTTGTAACGATAATATTTGCGGCTTTGAATCTGCTTAGAACCACTGAGATTTCAGAAATACTTGCAGCTCTTCATAATATGAAAATTCCATATTACATCAACATTCCTTTAGCTGTAATACTGCGATTTTTTCCTACTGTAAAACAGGATGTCGTTTGCATAAGACAAGGCATTAAAACAAGGGGAATAGATATTTCAATATTAGGTATATTAAAACATCCGTTCAAGATTTACGAAATGATGTTGATACCGATATTGATGAGAATGTTATCTACTGCAACAGAATTAGCAGCATCTGTTGAAACAAGGGGACTGGGTGCCTCATGTAAAAAAACAAGCTATATAGAAGTACATTTCAGCGTGATTGATACATTATTTTTGATAACAATGATAGCCTTTTATGTAGTTATTGTTATTATGAAAATAAAAAACTGTTAAATTTCAGGGAGGACTGAATAAATGGAAGAAAAAAAGAAATTTCAAATTAAAGATTTGATTATTACTGCATTGATGGTCTTGTGTTCGCAGATTATATATAGAGCATTGACTTTCTTGTTCATATCGCCATATACATTGCTTTTAGCATTACCTATCTGGGATATTATCGGAGCAATCACTTATTTTTTAGTTCCTTCTAAAACAAAAAATCCATGGATGATATTGCTGTTTTGCGTACTTACAAGCATTATAGGTTTTTATCCGCCATATATAATAAGCTGTATTGTCGGTGGAATTCTTGCAATGATTATAGCAAGAATGAAAGGAGTCGAAAACTATAAAGGACTAACCATAGGGTATATTATATTTTGTGTTCTTTCGGGATTTGGAGGAATGTATGTGCCGTTTTTATTCTATGCCGATCAGACTTTTAAATCTTATGAAAAAATGTTCGGAGCTGAGTATTTGGATACTTTAACAGGATTAGTTTCACCTACTACAACAATAATAATGCTTATTATTATAGCAATTTGTGCATTTATCGGAGCAGTGATTTCAAAGGGGCTTCTTAAGAAGCATTTTGAGAAGTCGGGTATGATTTAAATTTTTATATAGAAGAATTCTTATATTGTTGACACGGCACATATCTTAGGCTATACTATAGAAAAAAGTTAGGTGAGCCTAAAACTAAACAAAGGAGATGTTAAAAATGTATATTAAAAAGTTATTTGTAGGTTTATTATCTTCTATATCAATACTTGCTTTGGCAGCTTGTGCAGCCTCTCCTGCAAGTAGTGAAGAAAGCAGCGTGTCAGAAAGTGTTACTACGGAAAGTTCTATGGCGGATACTTCCATGGCACAAAGTTCACAGGAAGTAAAGACCGATGCTGCATCCAAGAAGAATGTGGTTGTTTTAACCTCATTTCTTTATGATATGGCAAAGCAGGTTGCAGGTGATACCGTCAATCTGGAAATGATCATACCGGCAGGAGAAGATCCTCATCTTTATGTGGCAAAGCCGGAGGATTATACTAAGATAGAAAAAGCTGACCTTGTTGTATACCATGGTTTACACTTTGAGGGCAAGATGGTTGATGTACTTGAAAAAGTAGGCGTTGCTGTAAGTGCAGACTTTCCAAAGGATAAAATCGGTGTTATGGACGAGGGTGGTAATCAGATAGTTGACCCCCACTTTTGGTTTGATATAAGTCTTTATAAGATGGCAGTTGACAAAATGGCAGAATCTTTGTCAGGTTTAGTTCCTGAAAATAAGGAAATGTATATGAAGAACGCCGAGGAGTATAAGCTTAAACTTGACGAGCTTGATACCTATATTAAGGGAAGAGTGGCAGAGATACCTGAAGGTTCAAGATACCTTATAACACCGCATGATGCATTTAACTACTTCTCAAGAGCTTACGGTGTTACTGTAAAGGCACCTCAGGGAGTAAGTACCGATTCTGAAGTATCAAATATGGATATACAGTCAACTGTCGACTTTATCATAGAGCATAAGATAAAGGCGGTATTTGCGGAGTCAACCACAGATCCGGCTCGTATGCAAAAACTTAAGGAAGCCGTTGCAGCCAAAGGAGCTGACCTTACTGTTGTAAGCGGAGAGGGCAAGGAACTTTTCTCAGACTCTCTCGCACCTGTAGGACAGGCGGGAGATACTTATATAGACATGTATAAGCACAACATAGACTTAATAGTTGATAATTTAAAGGAATAGTTATGGATAAAAAAGTTGCGATCCATGTCGAGGACATGACCATAGCCTATGCTGAAAAACCGGTTATATGGGATGCGGATGTGGATATATATGAGAATAGTATTACAGCGATCATAGGACCTAACGGAGCCGGTAAATCCACTCTGATAAAGGGCATACTAAATATCATAAAGCCCATATCCGGAGAAGTTCGGATATGGGAAAAACCTTACAAGGAGGTATATAGGCAAATAGCCTATATACCTCAGGCAAGTAATGTCAATTGGAACTTCCCCACCACAGTGGAGGAAGTTGTTTTAATGGGAAGATATGTTCATGTAGGAGCATTAAAAAAATACAGTAAAGAGGACAGGAAAAAGGCAGAGGAAGCCTTGGAGACGGTTAATATGTCGGAATTTGCGAAAAGACATATTTCAGAACTGTCCGGAGGACAAAAACAAAGGGTATTTCTTGCAAGGGCTATAGCACAGGATGCCAAGATGTATTTTCTTGATGAACCTTTGCAAGGAGTGGATATTAAGACTGAGGCTATAATTATGGATACCTTGAAGGAGTTTCAGAAAAATTCCAAGACCATAGTGTCGGTGCATCATGACCTTTCAACCGTTGAGGAATACTTTGATCATGTGGTTATGCTTAATAAGAAGATTCTTTTTAGCGGAAGTGTAGAGGAAGTATTTACCAAAGAGAATATAGCTTTGACCTATGCTTCTTAAGGTAGGGGGTGGCGTATGTTTGATAATTTTAAGATTTTGACCCAGTATTCGTTTATTGTGGTGGCACTGGGAACCTCTTTGCTGGCTATATCAACTGCCATGATAGGCAGTGTAAATATATTAAAGGGGCAGTCTTTGATAGGTGATGCGGTAGGGCACTCCTCATTTTTAGGCGTGGTACTTGCATTTTTACTGTTTACTCAAAAGCATCCGGTTATACTTATGTGTGGAGCTATAGTAGCCGGAGTCGCAGCATTCAGTATGATAAGCACTGTGGCAAATAATTCAAAGGTTGAGGCTGATACTGCTATGGCTATTATACTGTCAGCCTTCTTCGGACTGGGTATGGTATTTAAGAGCTATATGCAGGGAAATCCCAAATTCTCAAAAGCTTCACAGTCCGGTTTGGCAAATTATATCTTCGGTCAGGCGGCATATATGCTTAGAGAAGATGTAGTAATTATATTTGCGGTGTCCATCATAGCAATAAGTTTATTTGTGATATTCTATAAGGAGATAAAGATACATGTTTTTGACAGTGCCTATGCCAAAACCATAGGCATCAATGAAGGGCTTATGTCAAGTCTTATTATGTTTATGACCATGGTTTTAATAGCCGCAGGGCTTAAGGCGGTAGGTACCATACTGATAAGCAGTATGCTTATTACGCCTGCTGTAGTCGGGATGCAGTGGAGCGACGGCTATGACAGAGTGCTTTTAATATCTGCAATAGTAGGTGCTTTTTCAGCGCTTAGCGGAACTATACTAAGCTCACTTATAGAGGGCTTTTCAACGGGTCCGAGTATAGTTTTGGTAATGTCTGTAATAGCGGTTCTTTCGGTGCTTTTATCACCTAAAGGGCTTATAAGTAGTTATTTTAAGAAAAGGAGATAGGCTTATGATACAAATTTTATACATACTTATCGTAACTTCCATAGCCTGCTCCATACTTGGAGTATTTTTGGTACTTAGAAACCTTGCCATGCTAAGTGATGCCATCTCACATTCGGTACTTCTTGGAATAGTTTTGGCATTTTTTGTGGTCAGAGATCTGTCAAGTATATATTTAATAATAGCTGCAGGTCTGTCCGGAGTGCTTAGCTGCATTTGCATAGAGGCTTTGTCAAAATCAAGAAAAATAAGCAATGATGCCGCTGTAGGAATAGTATTTCCCCTGTTCTTTTCTTTGGCAGTCATACTTATAAGTAAGTATGCAAAGAATGTACATTTGGATACGGATATGGTACTTACCGGAGAGCTTACACTGGCACCATTTGACACTATAAGTTTATTCGGTATGACGCTGCCTAAGTCTTTGGTAGTTATGAGTGTAATGGTAGTTGTAAATATTATCTATGTGGCAATTAATTTCAGAACTTTAAGTATATCCACCTTTGATCCGACCTATGCCAATACGGTAGGCATATCAATGGGGCTGCTTTATTACAGTCTTATGACTATGATATCGATGACTGCGGTAGCATCATTTACTACGGTAGGTGCTATTCTTTCGATTTCATTTTTTATCTGTCCTGCGGCTTCTGCCTATCTTATAACCAAAAAGATAAAAATGACCATACTTGTAGCTATAATTTATGCTATAATTAACAGCATGATAGCGTATTTTACGGCTATACGTTACAATGTATCCATATCGGGTATGTGTGCCGGGATCTCAGGAATTACCTTTATGCTGACATTTTTATTTTATAGAGACGGTTTTATAACAAGGTTTATGGACAGGCATAGAAAAAAGGTTAAATTCAAAAAAGAAATGCTTATACTTCATATGGCTAATCACACACTTGACAGCAGTATGTTCTCCGAAAACGGAATGGCAAGTATGAAGTATCATCTGGCTTGGAACGGTTTGATGTTGAAAAATTATATGAGCAGGCTTATAAGTTCCGGCTATGTGTATGAAGATAAGAAAAAAGGCATATATGTGTTAACTGATAAGGGAATGGAGCTACAGGCGCAGATCAAACGCACTTACGGATTGTAGATGGGGTTTTTATATGGTAAAAATTGATACAAGCAGGGCGGATTATTTAAAAGCTATATACAGCTGCATGGAAAAAGAGGGCAGTGCAAGCAACAAAAGAATTACAGATCTTTTGGAAGTAAGCCCTTCTTCTGTTACCGAAATGATAAGAAGGCTGGTTGAAGCAGGGGATGTCTACCTTGATAAGAAGGAGATCTATCTGACCGAACAGGGGATGGTCGAGGTCAAGGAGATACTTACGAAACACAGACTTTGGGAGATATTTTTGGTTAGGTATCTTAATTATTCATGGTATGAGGTACATGAGGAAGCGGATGCCTTGGAACATGCCACCTCGGACAGACTTAAGGACAGGCTCAATGAATTGTTAAACCATCCTGAGCATTGTCCGCATGGCAGTGAAATATTTGAAAATCATAAACATAAAGACAAGTTAAGGCTGTTATCCGATTTGAAGCCCGGAGATGAGACCAGTGTTCATAGGGTTGCGGATGACAAGGAATTGCTTGAATATTTGGAAAAAAAACATATAGGTATTGATAAAAAGATCATGGTACTGGGTATTGATGAATATGACGGCTCTATGACTGTTTGGTGTGATGAAGAAGAGGTAGTGCTGGCTAAAAAGGCTACTACTAAGATTATGGTGCTGTAACTTCTTAAAAAGACTGTAAGACTTTTACAGTCTTTTTTTGTTGACATAAATCATGAAGACTGATATATTAACTGTATTAAGATACATAGTACACTTAGAAAGGAGTAAGCTATGATTGTAATTGACAGCAGGGATAAGAGAGCAATTTATGAGCAGGTCGTTGACCGTTTGTCTAATTTGATGCTTATAGGAGTGCTGCAGCCCGGAGAAAAACTTCCCTCGGTAAGAAGTTTGGCTGTGGACTTATCCATTAACCCCAATACTATACAAAAGGCGTATCTGGAGCTTGAGCGTCAGGGATATGTATACAGTGTTAAGGGTGTGGGAAGTTTTGTATCGGATATGGATGTGATAAAGAATAATAAAAAAAATATGATATATAAGGAGCTGGGAGAGCTTATAAGCAGAGCAAAGGCATTTATAAGCAAAGACGAGTTTTGCGAAAAAGTTAATGAGTTGTATGTGGGAAAGGAGAGCAGGGTATGATAGAGGCTGTAAATTTAAGTAAAAGTTTTGAGAATATCAAGGCACTTGATAATATTAATGCCGGTATAAAAGAAAACAGTGTATTCGGTCTGATAGGTACTAACGGAGCCGGAAAAAGCACTTTTCTAAAGATACTTGCAGGTATATTAAAACCGGAGAGCGGAACTATATCGGTTGACGGTGAGACTGTATTTGAGAATATAAAAAGCAAAGAAAAGCTTTTTTATATTTCAGATGATCAATACTTTTTTGCCAATACGACCGGCAAGGAGCTTATTAAATTCTATTCGGCTATCTATAAAGATTTTGACACAAAGAAATGTGAAAAGCTTTTAAAAGCACTGGATCTTGACCTTAACAGAAAGGTGAATACCTTTTCAAAGGGTATGAAAAAGCAGCTTTGTGTTGCCCTCGGAGTATCAGCCGGTACCAAATACCTGCTTTGTGATGAGACCTTTGACGGACTTGATCCGGTGATGAGGCAGGTGGTAAAAAGCCTTTTTGCAAAGGAAATGGAAGACAGAGGGCTTACACCTATAATAGCCTCTCATAACTTAAGAGAACTTGAGGATATATGCGATCATGTAGGTATACTTCATAAAGGAGGCATACTTTTATCAAAGGATGTGGCGGATATGAAGCTTAATATACACAAGGTTCAATGTGTATTTGCTCCTGAATTTACCATAGACAGATTAAGTTCACTTGATGTTATGCAGGTGAAAAATAACGGAAGAGTATATACGCTTACCATCAAGGGAGATGAAGAAGAAGTAAGAGGTAAAATAGAAGGTTTTAATCCTGTATTTTATGAAATGCTCGGACTTAGTTTGGAAGAAATATTTATAAGTGAAACGGAGGTTTGCGGTTATGACATCAAGAAACTTATTTTTTAAACTATTAAAAGAAGATTTCAAAATAAGACTTTGGACCTTTGTAGTCAGTTGCCTTACATTTTTCTTTTCGCTTATTGTTGCTACGGCTATGATGATAAGCAGTCATATGAATATGCTAGAGTGGGTGTTGGAGAGTGAAGTGTCAAAAGAAAAAGCTGAGTTTGTAAACTCATTTAAAGAATTTATAAGTATTGAAAACCCTATATTTGCCCTTATCTTTACCGGATTATCTATAATGGTGGCAATGTCGGGTTTTTCGTACCTGTATTCTAAAAAGAAGGTAGATCTGTATCACAGCCTGCCGGTCAAAAGAGAAACCTTATTTTTTATAAAAACACTAAACAGTATAATTATAGTATTAACTCCCTACTTTGTAAGTATGGTAATTGCACTTTTGATGGTTAGTGCCAATGCCTCCGATGCCGGACTTGTATTGGAGGTTTGTAAGTATTTTATAGGGTGGAGTTTACTGTTTTTACTTAACTATTTTGTGGTAATACTTGCCATGATGCTTACCGGAAATATGCTTATAGGAGTGCTTGCCTGCGCTTTCTTTCACCTGTATTTCCCACTTCTTTCGCTAATGATAAAGTGGTATCAGAGTACATTCTTTACTACTTACTATAGCTCGGGTTTTATAGTGGAGAAGCTTTTGCCAAATGTATCAAGTCTTTTTATAACATTTAATGTATCTGAGTTTAGTACGATGACAAGAGTGCTTACTTCAACAAGAGTACTCACTTCATTAATAGTAAGTGCAATACTGTTGCTTCTTAATCTTTTTCTTTATAATAAAAGAGCATCGGAAAGTGCCGGAAAGAGTATAGCATTTAATGTAATAAAACTGCCTGTAAAGTTTATGACGGTAATATTTATAAGTATATTCATGTATATGGTGGCATATCGTATAATGGATGACAGCTCTTACTGGGGTATATTTGCGGCGGTGTCAAGTGCTGTTATAGCTCACAGTACAATGGAGATCATTTATAATCAGGATTTTAAGAAGATATTTGCAAAAAAAGTCGAGATGTGTCTTTGTGTGCTGATATCACTTTTATTGGTTGCGGTCTTTGAGTGGGATGTATTCGGCTATGACAGATATGTACCCAATATCAATGATATACAAAGTGCAGCTGTAGTATCAGACTTACTTGAAGATAATGATAGTCAGTACTATTATAAGATGAAGATTTGGAGAAATACAAGCTCACCTGATACCGCAACTACGGAACCTGCCGGTTCAGATACTAAAGAAGCCTACTTTTTAAAAAAAATCGATATAGAAGACAAGGATGCGGTACTTAAGCTTGCAAGAATATGCATATCCAAGGGAACGCAAGAATATGATCCTTATGTAGACGGTGATGAATTTTCAAGAAGGGTAATTGTCTCATACAAGCTAAAGTCGGGTTTAAGTGTACAAAGAGTATATTATATAAACTATAGCAGTATAGCCGAACAGCTTGCGGCAATATATAATAAAGAAGGCTTTAAGAAGGCAATGTATCCTATACTGTCTGAAGACAGTAAGAATATAGTCAGTGTGGATTATAACGGTATAGGCTTTGATGATAAACATATAGTGTTTGATGATGAGGCTGTGAAAGCACAACTTATAGATACTTATAAAAAAGAGCTTATGAATCTTAAGCTTGAGGACAGGGTACAAAGTTATGCCTTTGCCTCAATAAGGTTTAACGATGCCTATATGCAGGAAGCTCTTGATATAGACTTAAGTTCAGTCAGCAGAGAGTACAGCGTTGATATAGCTGCTAGTAATACCGACACCGCCTATGCACAGGCTATGGATACCGTAGGGTATTATCCGATATATCCTGAGTTTAAGGAAACGATAGGCTTACTTAGACAGCTTGGTGCCGATGTCGTAGAAAAGCTGCCGGCAGAAGAAGTGGACAGGGTAGAAGTCCACTATAGTGTGCCAAAAAAATTAAAGGAGTTGAAGGTGGTAGACAGTTATACTTATGAGGACAAGTATGTAGTTTATAAGGATAAGGAAGATATTGAGAAGATTTTAGATAAGCTTATTCTATGCAGTACTCCTTATAAAGATGATATTATTGATTCGGAATATGATATAGGTGTTAATATATTCTTAAAATCGAATACTAGTAGTGCTTTTGGAGATAGAGGCAGCTTTTATTTTAGGAAGGATAACTTCCCGGATAATATAAAGTTTATTGTGGATGAGGTTAATAAAGCGAAATAGGAAGAACTGAAAAGCGGTTGTAGCATTAAAGAAGTATTTTGTATATTTTTTAATGCTACAACCGTTTTTTATCTACAAAAAACCTCGAAAAATAATATTTTATTTAAAAACTTATATTTGATAGAAAAAATTGATAAAGAAAGCAATTTATATTTATGTTTTAAAGAATAAAAAGTAATAATGCACTATTTTTATTTCAATATCCTACTATTTATTTCTATATTATACAATAACACCTTGACCGTGACAAAATGTTGTGATAGACTGCAATAAAGAATAAGTACTGTGATGATTTTTGGAGAAAAAAATATGAATAAGATCAAGGTGGAGTTTATTAATACTTGACCCTCTTGTGATTCTATAGGACGCTTGGTTCAATCGTCAGCTGAAAGATATGGGGATAAGATAGAGTTAAAAATGTATCGAACAGGAAAAGATATGGATTACATAAAAAAATACGGAATGATCTATGTAGGAACTATGATTGTTAATGAAAAAATTTTTATCAAGAACCTAAATAAAAAAAGTATTGATAAGGCAATTGATGATGCAATTAATGAACTTGATGCATAGGAGGGTATGGAATGGCACAATATCTGTTTGATATCGGTCGTGCATCATTTAATTTAATAAATACCGCATCGGCATGGATAGTTATAAGCTATATTATTGCCGGTGCTTTGCATGATTTGATTCCGGTTGAAAAACTTCACAAGCATTTAGGAAATAAGAGTTTCTTGGCACTGTTTAAGGTAATGGTTTCAGGTGTTATTTTACCGATTTGCAGTTGCGGAACAGTTCCTTTGGGCATAGGTATGTATTATGCGGGTGCGTATATAGGACCGGTACTTTGTTTTATGACGGCAACCCCGGTAATTAATCCGATAGCACTTATATTATCCTACGGCTTACTTGGTAAAAAGATTACACTTATATATTTTATTATAGGAATCACCTTTCCTATTTTTATAGGTTGGATCGCAAATATGACAAGCGGTAAGGAGCTTTTCTATGCCCCGGCATACAATGACGGCACAGGGTTTAGAAGCGATATGCCGGAGGATAAAAGAAGCACATGGGAAAAGCTTAGAGCAGGTTTTTCGTGGATGGTCAATGACTTTGCTTTAGTTATAAGCAAATATGTAGTTACGGGTATGCTGATGGCAGGTTTTATCATGGTTAGTTTCCCTTCTTCCATGATTCAGGAGTATTTGGGCAATCCGAGTGCATTATCTCTTGTAAATATTGCCGTACTTGCCACTGTTATGTATGTCTGTGCAGTCGGTCATATTCCTTTTATTGCGGCACTTATTGCAGCCGGTGCTTCTCCCGGTTCGGCAGTTACATTTTTAATTGCCGGAGCGTCAACCAATATTGCAGAACTGCTCAGTATATATAGGATGATAGGTAAAAGGTCGGCAATTATCTACGGTATTTTAGTAACTGTTTGTGCGGTATTTTTAGGTTATATTACCAATCTTATTTTGTTGCCGGGTTATGAGCCGCAGATCAGTATTGACAGAATAGATTATTCAATAAAAAGTGCAAACCGTTTGATGGTTATTTTTCCTAAGGAAGTGCAGTATCTATGCACGGGTATTATTTTGATTTTCTTTGTAATTGCTATGTATCATAAGATTATGAGCTGGAGGGAAATGAGGAAGGCATGAAAAAAGCAGTAATTTGGGTATCGGCAGTTCTTATTGTACTGCTGATCGGATTTACAATATATTCTAAGGATAAAGATATTCAAGATGCTAAAGGCATAGGTGTAGATGTAAATCATCCTTTTTTGAAAAAGTATCAAAAAGAATTTGAAAACCGGACAATAATTCGTGCCGGACAGGAAGATGTCAATAATGACGGAAAAAAGGATTTGGTTGTAGTCTATAATACAAAGGGTGATGAGAAAAATTACAGTATAGTACTTATATACAAAGACGAGAAAGATTACATTCTTTCAAAAACCGCTGTTGCACCCAGAGAGAATGTAGAGATTAAGTTTAAAAATATTGACGATAAGGACAATATAGAATTTATAATTTCAGGATCAAAAAATGGAAATTATGGTTACGCAATCTATCGTTTGGAAGAAGACTTGGAGATAAGGGATCTGTTCAGCGAAGATATGGATAACTGTTGTTAATAAATAATAAAGGAGGTTCTTATTAATGAGGAAAAGTTATTTTATGTGGGGGATTTTATGGCTGTCTGCATTTGCCTTGGCAGGCTGTGCGAAATCTCAAGCAACAGAAACAGGAGAGACTACAAAAGTAGAAGAAACTACAAAGGCGGAAGCTGCATCCGCTAATTCGTCTGCTGCAAGTAACTATGAGATCAATGTAGGTTATTATAACTGTGATCATATGGTGGCAGGACCTGTCGGAGAGGCGGCAGGCATATATAAGGCACATAACTTAAATGTCAAACTGACCGGAAACGGAAAAGTACCACAGGCAATGGCAGCAGGGCAGATGGATGCAGGTTATATAGGAGCAAGAGGTTTGGTAGCTGCCAATGGAGAGGGTTCGCCTATAGTGTACGCTGCGAACAATCATATAGGCGGCTCTATGTATCTGGTTGTTGCAAATGATATTGAAAAGCCGGAAGATATTTATCACCAAAAAGTAGCTATGAGTGATCCTTCCACTTCAGAAAGTTGGCTGGCGGGATATTCACAAACACTTAATCTTTCATCAGATCCGGCAAATTATGAGCTTATACAGACCGGTTCGGACTCAGACAGCTATTTGGCACTCAGCACCGGACAGATAAAGGCATATACCTGCTGTGATCCCTGGGGTTCTATGGCAGAGTTTAACAAAGTAGGAAAGATCATGGGAACTTACTATGAGATGGACGGTGCTATGGGAATTTGCTGCGGTTTTGCACTCAATAAAAATTTTATAAAAGAACATCATGATTTGGCAGTTGAACTGCTTAAAGCACATCAGGACAGCATCAAGTACATATATGAACATCCGAAAAAAGCGGCAGAAATTTTTGCCAAGTACTATAATGTACCCTATGAAGTGTCTTTGATGACGATTTATAAAAAATGTAATGCAGAGGGAAGAACTCTTACATGGCAGCTTAATGAAGAAGAGTTTAACCATGCTTATGATGTATATAAAAAGTTTAACCTTATAAAAAATCTTCCGGATAAGGAAGAGGTTATTGAAAGAGATATCTACAATGAAGCGAGTTTGGATGATTTCGAAGAATTTATTAAAAATAATGTAGAGAAAGATTTTCCGGTCGGTATGACCTACGAGGAATTTGAAAAGAAGGCTAATGAAGTCGATCAATAAAAGCTTTGCTTTTCTGTTTGTTTTATGTATTGCCGGCTTCATATATTTTTTTCTATTTAACAATGATGAAAATACAAAAACTCAGGGGATAGGTATAGGCGTAGCCGATGATATGTCGGGATTTGTAATAGATTTTATCATTAAAGAAAAGGAAATGAAGCCGGATATGGAAATAAAGCCGTTTTTTATAAGGGACTGTTGAGCAAAAACTTCTCAATGGGCATTGAGTACGGAAGTTTATTCTATGGCTATACTCTGTAAGGATGCGGCTAAGACAATGGTAGAAAATAATCAGGATTTGGAGATAGTCTGTCCTTTATTTCAAAATACCGATGTGATAGTTAAAAACAGCGAACACATCCAAAAGATTGCCATACAGCAAAGCAAATTCTTTCATGAAGAGTATTTGTTAAGTAAATATCCGAAAAGCTTCATTATTCAAACAAACAGGACGGCACTTGCATATGCTTATGAAAGTAAGCAGGTAGATGCCGTATTTATAGATATTGCAAAAAGCGGAAGTTTAGAAGGAAGCAGAGAGTATCCTGACCTTGGAGACAGTTTTGTCCTTGTGGCTGTAAAGGGCTACAAGGACAGTTCGGATTTTAAAGCATTTGCAAAGGTTTATAATGAAGCGGTGGATGTATTAAATGAAGACAGGGAAAAAAGGAAAAGTCATATTATCGAATATACTGATTTGAAGGAGGTTGACGAAGAAACTTGGAAGGTAAAACTACTGAAAATAAAAAATTAATTAAACTGAATATCAGCAACGGTTTTATGAAGATAGGATTTTACTTATTGCTGCTTATCGCTTGGTACCTTGCAGCAAGAAAGATTTCCATACCGCTCTTACTGCCTACTCCGCTTGCTACGGCAAAGGCTTTTGCAGGGAGCCTTACAAATGCAAAGATTATGAGTAATGTAGGTATTACTCTGCTGCGTGTTATAAAAGGCTGGCTGCTTGCCTTGCTGGTAGGAGTTCCTATAGGTATAGGTATGGGATTGTCAAAGAAATTCAACTATGTATTTGGAGGATTGATGAATTCATTAAGGCAGATTCCCATGATGGCATGGGTTCCTTTGACAATCATATGGCTTGGTATAGGAGACGGACCTACCTTATTTATGATAGCACTTAACGGACTTTTTCAGGTGATTTTAAATACAAATCAGGGAGTTTTAAGTATATCCAAAGATTACTATAATGCGGCAAAAACCATGGGAGCAAACAGATGGAGTATTTTTCGTAATATAGTGATTCCCGGAGCATTACCCGATATACTTGTAGGTGCCAGACTTGCGATAGGAAGCGGTTGGATGTCGGTCATATGAGCGGAGTTTATTGCGACGAGTGCCGGTCTTGGTTACTCTATGGTTGAAGCACAATCTATGATGCAGACGGATGTGTTGATTGCTTTGATGTTTATGTCTGCAATAATAGGTTATATGATTGATATATTACTGCAACTTCTTAACAGATACCTTACAAGATGGAGGTATATGTCATGAAGCTACAGGTAAAAAATATTTGTAAAACATTTACAAACCAAAAACAAGAAAAAACGGTTTTGGATAACATCAGTTTTAATGTGGAAGAGGGACAATTTGTTACTTTACTCGGACCTTCAGGTTGCGGAAAAACAACCATGCTTTCTATAATTGCAGGATTTGAGAAAAGTGATTCAGGTATTGTGGAGCTTGATGGTGAAGTTGTAAAAGGGGCAAACCCTGACAGAGCATTTGTATTTCAAAACTATGCTCTTTTTCCATGGATGAGTGTAAAGAATAATATTTTATTCCCTATGAAACAGCAAAAGATTCCCAAAGAAGAAGAGCTTGAGAGGCTTGAACATTTGCTTCAAATCTCTAAGCTTAAAGGTCATGAAAATCTGTATCCTCACCAAATATCAGGAGGTATGAAGCAAAGAACAGCCTTGGTGCGTGCACTTGCCGGAAAGCCTAAAGTTTTACTTATGGATGAGCCGCTTGGTGCCCTGGATCTTATAATGAGGCGTTCTCTTCAGGCGGAAATTGAAAATATTTGTCTGGAAGAGAAAGTTACTGCGATTATGGTAACTCATGATGTGGATGAGGCGGTGTATTTGAGTGATAAAGTAATCTTGATGTCTACAAATAAGGGAGAGATAGTGCATGAGTTAAAGAACGATCTTCCCAGACCAAGAGACAGATACTGTGAAAAATACAAAGATTACTGTGAAATGCTGATTAAAAAAATATCGGAAAAAGGGACAACTTAATATAATGAATACTTTAATAGATTTAGATAAAGTAATAAATGTAGATGAAAAGCTTGATGATAAAGAAAGTGCATTTAGAAAAAAGCTGCTTGATAAAATAATTTCTGTAGAAGGTTTACTTCATCAGGATGATTTTGTAGGAGAGGAAAAAGAGTTATTAAAATCTTTGGCAGATAAAGATGTGTTGGTATTGGAAGAGGGAAAGATAGTATTTGCTTATCCGGTTTCAAAGAAACCTACCAATCACCATGTAGAACTTGCTGACGGAAGAAAGTTTTTCTCAATGTGTGCCATTGATGCACTGGGTTCTGCCTTTGTGTTCGGACAGGATACGAAGATAAGCTCTATATGTCCGGTTTCGGGAGAAGAGATTCATGTAACTGTTAAGAATAAGGAGATAGTCGAATATTCTCCTGAAAGCATACATGCAATCCATGTAGACCTTTCCGCTGTAGAAAACTGGGCGGCAAATTGCTGAAATGTCATGAATTTCTTTAGTTCAAAAGAAAATGTAAAGATGTATTATGATAACGGCATTTCAGAGGATGACCAAAAGAATACTTATGCCCTGACACTTGAGGATGCTTTTAAAGTGGGTAAAAAAACCTTTAGCATCAGGTAGGAAATAGCATAATGATAATATTTATTAAGAAATGATTCTGCCTGTGGAGGGTAGAGTCATTTTTTTTATTTGAAATCTCAAACTTCCCATGCCCCAAATTGGAGCAGTACATTGAAACTTCGATGTTTTAGCTAATAAAATCATCATTTATACATCTTTTTATAAGTTCGGAATAAAAGTCGCTGCCACTCCTCCTCCTCGCCCTTCCCCTTAGCAACATAAACAATGGCTATTTGTCTACTCAAAACCCCTTATATGTCTATTTCTTGCGGGTTGCTAATTACAGAAACACTCCCTATTTCAATCTTTTTAGCGGTTAGTACTGTTAATAAAGTGAGTTACAAACTTTACAGACGAGGACTGTTCGAGTGCAGCTCGCCACGGAGTAGGCGAGCACACGAGTTCCGCAGTCTGTACTAAGTTTGTCGAAACTTTAGTAACAGTACTGCGGGTATGATTGAAATAGGGAGTGTTTCTGTTAATTATTGCTGCCCAATTGTTTATGTTGCCAACTCTCCGATAAATCAGAAGTTACAGCCATATTCCATCCCATATAAGCAACAACTACATCATCTTTTCAGTAATTATCTCAGAAGTCTTTTTCTTGTTCTCCAGTGCAACATTTCCCAAGTTTTTAAAAGTCTCGTTATATAAGATATCCACCAAAAAAAGTTGTGCAGTTTTGGCAGCTATAGAGCCTCCATCCAAAGGACCTTCACTTGCGCCGCACTGTAACAGTATATCGCTGAACTCAAGAGCAGGAGTCTTGGGGAAACCGGTTATAAAAACAACTTTCACCCTTGAAGCGTGGCAGATCTTAGCTATTTCTATACAGTCTTTGGTAATTCCTGAATTGCAAAATATTATCGCAAGATCATCTTCACCCAGTAAGGCTGCTTGAGTAAGCTGCATATGAGAGTCTTGTGTAAATATAATATTAGGAAGTATTTTCATAAACTTATTTTTCGCTTCAGCCGCACTGGTGCCGGAGCCGCCAAAACCGAACAGATTTATACTTTTAGCATTTAGGATATACTTTACAACAGTCTGTATGTCTTCGTAATTAAGGTGTTCATAAGTTTTTGACAAGGCTGATATGTAGGTGTCCATAACCTTTGAAGCGGTCGCCTTTGAATCCTTGGTAAATGAGCTGTTGCCCTCATTATCATGATTCAAAATATTCAAATCAGCAGTACTTAAGGCTAAAGACAGTCTAAAATCCTGATATCCCTTTAGATTAAGTGTTTTACAAAATCTGAATACACTGGTCTCCCCTACTTCACATAGTTTTGCCAGCTCGGTAATAGTTATATTAAGTGCTTCTTTGGGATTGGATAAAACAAAGTCAGCAACTTTTTTTTCGGTTTTAGTCATTTTAATATAAGCGGTATGAATTTGTGTAATTAAGTTGTTTTTTGTCATTTGTCAAAGCCTCCTAAAATATCCTCTAAATAATTAAATTTTTATAAGTTTGCTAAGTCAGCATTTAAATATCATCAAAATAGTATACTACTGCTAATTTTTTATTTTTATAGTTATAGTTTGGGTGGGTCATTCATCTTCGGCAAAAAAACTAAAAATGTTTAAATTTTATCTATAAATTAGATGAAGATGAATTCCGTTAGCAGCCTGATAGATATACATGTATAATATATACCTGAATTGTAACTTTTTATAAAATCTACTCTCCATATTATGAAAAAAAATTTTTTATGTCAATAATTATTTTATAAAATTTTAAAATCAAGTAAGGATAAAAGCTTATATTTAGCGTAAATACAGTGCTTTATAGAGTATAAAAATAAAAAGAACTTTTTTTCTTTTCTATATTTTCCGCTTGAGATCAAGTGAAAATTTTTGTGCATTTTATACAAAAATAGCGATTGAAATAAATATACTATGCACAATTGACAAGCTATAGTTCAAGTGCTAACATAGGGATTATAAAAAATATGAAAAAAATTTTCTTTTTTGAAATTAAAGAAAGTTACACTGTTCCATAAGCTTTAAGTGTGGGTTTGGTTAAGGAATATTCGAAATATGGGTAAATATTATCTGCCTTGTAAGGGCAGTTATGTAATTTAATATTTTGATCTAATTTTAGGAGGTAATTATGAAGAAGAGATTTTTAAGCATCTTTTTAAGTTCTGCTATGGTGCTTAGCCTTTTATCAGGCTGTGCCGGTGGAGGAGGCTCAGCTGAGAGTACTACAGCTGCTGCAAATTCAAAAGAGAGTGCGGCAGGAGACAGTGCGGCAGCAGGTGATAAACCCTTCGCAGGTCAGACTTTAAGTGTTTTGTATATGTCCAGTGTGTATGCAGACGCAGCAAAGTCTATGGTTGCGGAGTTTGAGGAAAAAACAGGTGCTAAGGTTGAAGTAGTTGATTTTCCGTATACTACTTTACATGAGAAGGCTTTGCTTGACCTTACAAGCGGAACAGGTTCTTATGATGTAATTGATGTTGCCAGTCAGTGGGATGGAGAGTTTGCCCCATATATGACTGATTTGTCAAGTTATATTGAAAAAGACGGATACAAGATGGATGAGTTTATAGACAAGGTTTTAGAGAACTCAGGTACATGGCAGGGTGTAACCACAGGTATACCTAATGCAAGTACACCACAGCTTTTTGCATACAGAACGGACTTACTTCCTAACGGTCTGCCGGATACTTGGGCAGAGTACAGAGAGCTTGCCAAGGCTAATACAAAGCCGGATGAGGGGCTTTACGGTATATCAGTGTCCGCAACTACAGGCCAGCTTGGCGGAGTGTTCGACTATGTGCTTTGGTCTATGGGCGGTTCATGGGCTGATGAAGATTGGAATGTAACTATTGATTCTCCGGAGACAAGAGAAGCTCTTAAGCACTTAAAGGAGATACAAGACTATGCGGATCCTGCTATACTTTCATGGGGTACCGAAGAGTCTATAAAGGCTTTCTTAGACGGAAAGGCTGCTATATGTGAGACTTGGCCTACATTAGGACTTGTGCAGGCTGCGGATGATGAGACACAGTCAAAGGTTGCAGGAAAGTGGGCGCTTGATACTATTCCGTATGAGAAAACAGGTACTACGCTCTTAAGTGCATGGGATTTATCTATACCTGACAGTTCAAAGAATAAGGACCTTGCATGGGAGTGGATCAAGATGTATACAAGTGCCGAGATGCAAAACAGATTCTATAAGGATTACGGCATACTTTCTCCGAGAAAGGCTTTCTGGGAGCAGGACGGTATAAAGGGTACTTACATGGATACGGTAAGAAAGGCGCTTGATACAGCTAACCTTTGGTGGAGAATACCGGCTTCTACAGAGGTTGACACTATGTTAAACACTGTTGTAAGTGAGTATATGTCAGGACAGACAGAGCTTGAAGCCGCTGTAAAGAAGATGGAAGAAGGAATTAAAGCGGCACTTGAGAGTGCACCGCCTGAGGCAGGTACAAAGAATTATAACAGATAATTATAAGAATATAATGAGCTGTCGCTTAGGTCTACTTGGCGACAGCTTTTCATATTAGTTTACGGAAACGCTAATAAATACAGCTTTTTATAAAAAGCTTGGTGTTGCAGCAATTTAGAAGGATATATTTATGTCGAAAAATAATTGATATCGAACATCTATATATTAAATGTAATAAAGACAATTTAGAAAGATATATTTATATTAAAAAAATACTTAATATCGGACATCCCTATATTAAGTGTAATAAAGACAGTTCAGAAAGGTATATTTATGTCAAAAAATAATACTAAAACAGGAAAGAAAATAGCCAGGGACAAAGTGGCTTCATGGCTTTTTATAATGCCGACTATGATTTTTTTAGCTATTACGGCATTATTTCCCTTATTGTATTCGGTATATTTAAGTTTTTTCAGACTTAAATTAAATCTTCCCAAGGCAGTGCCTCAATTTATATTTTTAGGGAACTATATAAGAATGTTTACTGATAAGATGTTACTTACAAGTACTGTGAATACTATAATCTTTGCGGTATTTTCAGTGGCTTTGGAGCTGGTTATAGGGCTTGCTCTGGCTATGGCTCTTTGCTCAGATAAGATGTGGGCAAGGATCTGTACTTCTATTTGCCTTATTCCTATGATTATGGCACCGGTTGCAGTGGGTACTTTGTGGCGTATGATGCTTGATTCTTCTACGGGAGTAATCAACTACTTTTTAGGATTTTTAGGCATACCGAGTATTACCTGGCTTAGCAGCACCAAGACGGCTATGCTTTCGGTTATAATTGTCAATGTATGGCAGCTTGCACCTTGGGTAAGTATTATCTGTGCAGCAGGACTTAAGTCCTTACCTTCAGACTGCCTTGAGGCGGCTACGGTGGACGGAGCAAGCAACGGGCAGATATTCAGAAAGATAGTACTTCCGCTTATGAGTCCGGTACTTACCGTAGTTGTAATGTTAAGGTTCGTAGATGCTTTCAAGGTTTTTGATACAGTTTATGTTATGACCAACGGAGGTCCGGGAAGTGCAACGGAGATGCTACCCAATTATATATACAAGCAGGGACTTAAACTTTTTGATGCGGGATATTCAGCCTCTTTGGCAATCATGTTTGTGGTACTTATGACGGTAGTGACCGCTTTCTTTTTAAGATTAAGGGATAAGATGGAGGCGCAGATATAATGAAGAAAAAATTATCACATACCGACAGTATAATAGGAAATTTCGCAGGAAGACCTACAAGAATAATTATTATAATATTAAGTATGCTTTTTATAATATTTCCCTTGTATTGGCTTTTAATAAGCTCTTTTAAGGTAAAGGCGGATTACTTGGCTTATCCACCGATTATTTTTCCTACAAGATGGTCAACGGAAAGTTATGTTGAGGTATTAAATAAAGATAAATTACTCAGTAACTTTATCAATACCTTTGTGGTAGCGGCGGTATCTACTTTTTTATCGGTACTTTTCGGTGCTATGACTGCCTATGCGGTAGCCAGAGGCAACATAGGAAAAAGAGCCAGAAAGTACTTCGGACTTTGGTTTATGATACAGAAAATGTATCCGGCTATAGCGACTGCCATACCCGTATATCTTGTTATGAGAACCTTGCATCTTATAGATACTTTGTGGGCTTTGATAATTATGAATACAAGCTTTAACCTGCCGCTTGTCATCTGGCTTATGATGGGATTTTTCGAGCAACTTCCAAGGGAACTTGAAGAGTCTGCCATGCTTGACGGTTGCAGTTTTACCAAAAGATTTTTCCTTGTAATACTTCCGATAACAAAGCCGGGTATTATAGCCTCAGCAATACTTGCTTTTATAGGAGCATGGAATGAATTTTTGTTTGCGGTAATACTGAGTATCAATAAGGCAAAGACCCTGCCTGTGCTTATATCCGGATTTATTACGGACAGAGGCTTGGCTTGGGGACCTATGGCGGTAACGGCATTTATAACCCTACTTCCGGTACTTATAATAGTGTGGATGGCTCAAAAGAACTTTGTTAAGGGTCTGGCAATGGGAGCTGTAAAAGGTTAAACCTGAACTGTAACCTTAAAATCAATAAAATATTGGGGGAAATAATTTTGGAAAAAAGAATACTTTGTTTTGGAGATTCCAACACTTGGGGATATGATGCCTACAGTGGAGGAAGGTTTGCAAGGGATGTGCGTTGGACGGGAGTATTACAAGATACTTTGGGCAAGGAGTATCATATTATAGAAGAGGGCTTATGTGGAAGAACTACGGTATTTGACGATCCCTTAAATGAGGGCTTAAACGGATTTAGTTACCTTCTTCCCTGTCTCCAGTCTCATTCGCCCATAGATATGCTTATAATAATGCTCGGAACCAATGACTGTAAGGAAAGGTTTGCGGCAACCGCCAAAAACATAGCGGACGGTGCCAAACGCCTGATCAAAGTGGCACAAAATGCTGATGTGTGGAAGGATAAACCGAGGATACTGCTTGTAAGTCCGGCACCTATAGAAAAAGAGTGTGAGACTTCGAAAGTAGCCGGTGAGATGGGTGTATGCAGTGCTAAGTCTTATGAACTTAAAGAAACTTTTGAGCTTTGTGCAAATAATTGTAATTGTGAATTTTTGGATGCAGGACTTTATGTCAGTATGAATAAAATAGATTATATGCATCTGGATCTTGAAAGTCATAAAAGGCTGGGAGAAAGGATAGCTGATATAATCGGAAAGAAGGTATAATGAAAGCTAATGTAGAACAGATTAAGTGGCAGCTTATAGTATCTTGTCAGGCACTTGAAGATGAACCCTTGCACTCGTCATTTATAATGGGAAGGATGGCACTTGCCGCAAAGGAGGGCGGAGCCAAGGGGATAAGGGCAAATACGGTTGAGGATATCAAAGAGATACGAAAGAATGTGAGTTTACCTATTATAGGAATAATAAAAAGAGATTATGAGGGCAGTGATGTCTATATAACCCCGACTATGAAAGAAATTGATGAACTTTCCGAGGTAAAGCCTGAGATCATCGCCATTGATGCCACCTTTTCAAGAAGACCTTTTGGAGAAAAACTGAGTGATTTTTATGCCGAGATAAGAAAAAAATATCCCGATCAGCTTTTAATGGCGGATTGTTCTACCATGGACGAGGTTGTACTTGCCGATAAGCTGGGTTTTGATTTTGTGGGGACTACACTTGTGGGTTATACAAAGCAAAGCAAAGATATTAAAATAGAAGCGGAGGATTTTATATTTATAAGGGAGGCACTTGATAAGATCAATGCAAAGCTTATAGCCGAAGGTAATATCAATACTCCGCAGAAGTTAAAAAGAGTTATGGAACTTGGGGTATACAGCGCCGTAGTGGGCTCGTCAATTACAAGACCGCAACTTATTACCAAGAGTTTCACCTCAGTGCTGAAATAGGCACTGAGGTTGTTTTTATCGCAGGGGCGGTGCAAGGAAACCATAGCCTTGCGGCGAACACCGCCCCTACTCGATTAAACCTTAGGGTCTACTAAGAAATTACCCTTACTTAAAAGATGGAAGGGGTTATCCCCTTTCGGAGTCAGCAGAAAAACCTTATTCTCTGAAGGGTTCGCAGGGTTCGGACAGCCGGGATTATTATCAAAGGCGGTTTCATGTATACCGGTAAGTCTGTCTTTTACATTCCTTAGTGAAAGAGGTATGTTTACCTTGCCAAGTTTGTTGCCGGCAAAGGCATTGGCATGAATATGAACTATCTGTCCCTTGAATACAAGCTTGGAAATTTGATTGTTCATAAATGCTTCTTCTCCGATATTTTCTACGCTTTTTGGAAGTACAAGGCTTTTTAGTTTGTTATTCTTAAATGCTCCCTTGGCAGCGTAACGAAATGTTGAGGGGAGTGAAAGTTCTTCTATTTTATTGCCGGCAAAGGCGTGTTTATTGGCAAATACAACTCCTTCATGGAGTACGAGTTTTTTTATTCGGCTCCCGGCAAAGGCGTTAAACTGAATATGTGTGTAATTACCGGGAATTTCAACTTCTTCTATATCCAGATTGGCAAAAGCCCCCTTGCTTATCCATACAGGGGTTTTATTGTCCTTGCCTTTTGAGGGTAGTACCAGTTTTTTACGCTTTTTAAGTTTTTTTCTTCCCTCCTCGGATAGTCCGGTTATGGTGTATTCTACATCAAGATTTCCTTGTTCATCACCTGTTCCGGGAATCTCCTCCTCTGCAAATACGAAGTCTATTATGCTCCAAGGAGCTGTGGACTCCGTCTGTGCTGCAGTGTTGTTTTGGAGAGGAGTCGGATTGGCAACACCGGTGTTAAAGTCATAGTTGGTACTCATCAGCAGCCTTACGCTTTTAGGGTAGATGCTTACTGTGAAAATTACGAATGTAAGGTATAATGCAAAGGGGGCAGAAGGTTTGTTGTTTATCCTCATAGATACCTCCTAGTGTATCGTTTCCTAAATAAGTTAATTATTTATACGAATGTTTTTATGTTCTTTATAGCTACAAGGAAGTGAGTATTTTGTACCTTGCAGCAAAAAAGTGTAGTGCTTTTGTCAGCTTACTTTGCAAACTCTGTATAAATCAGTTCGTTTGCTATGTCTTATTCTAATTTAGCTTTAGCTAACTGTCAATATAAAAATAGTAGCTATTACTAGATTATTGGAAAGGTGTTATTTATGAAGAAAATGACTAAAAAAGAATTAAAGAGTCTGCTTGATGATTTTAGAAATAAGGAAGGCGAAGCGTATCTTGATTTGACCTATATCAGTATGAGGACTAAAAAGCTGGAGGGTATGGATTTTAGCAGGGTGGATTTTTCCAATGGTGATTTTAAGAATGTAAATTTTAGATCCTGTAAATTTGACAATGCAAAGTTGCAACATACTAAGTTCGCAAACTGTGATTTTTCCGGCTCAAGTTTTGCTTATGCCGATTTATTTGCTGCTGATTTAAGAGCTTGTAATCTTTCCGATACCAACTGTGACGGTACTGATTTTTTCTCAGCGCTGCTTTGGGAGGCAAAGCTTGATAATCTCTTGGTTACGGATAGGACTAAGTTTTTTAGGAATTACTGCCCTGAGGAAGGCTATATTTTCGGATATAAAAAGTGTTTTAATGAGCGTATGGTGCAGCTTTTGATTCCAAAAGATGCGAAAAGATGCTCAAGCACTACCAATGCCTGCCGCTGTGACAAGGCAAGGGTAGTTGCTATTACGGATGTAAATAAAAAGGAAAGTTATAAAGAAGCCATGTCTTTTGTCGATCCTAACTTCATATATCGCTTGGGAGAGATGGTATACGCCGACTCCTATAATGATGACAGGTGGCATGACTCCTCTCATGGAATTCACTTTTGGATGACCTTTGAAGAGGCTCTTAGCTATATGTAAACTTAAGAAAGGAAAAGTATACAAAGTAATATGTGCAAATATTTAAGTTTTGATATAGGCGGTACTGCGATAAAGTATGCCGTACTTGATGATAATGGTAATTTTATAGAAAGCGGCAGTACGGATACACAGGCACATTTGGGAGGAAAAAGGGTAGTTGCCAATGTCAAAGCTCTTATAGAAAAGTATAAGAAAGAATACAGCTTAAATGCCGTAGCCATATCTACTGCAGGTATGGTTGACTGTAAAAAGGGAGAGGTATTTTTTGCAGGAGAGACCATGCCGGACTATTCGAATACCGAGTGGAAGAGCATTTTAGAAAAAGAGTACGGTTTATACTGTGAAGTGGAAAATGATGTAAATTGTGCCGCACTGGCTGAGTTTGTATCAGGTTCTGGTAAGGACTCAAAAAAGATGCTTTGCCTTACTATAGGTACAGGTATAGGAGGAAGTTTTGTATCTGAGGGGAAAGTATACCATGGTGCAAACTACAGTTCTTGTGAGGTGGGCTATATGAGAATCGATGAGAGCGGTAAAAACTTTCAGGAGATTTGCTCGACTCTAACTTTATGTAAAACTGTAGCGGGTAAAAAGAAAGAAAGTGTGAATAAATGGAACGGGCATAAGATTTTTGAATATTACAGGCTTGGAGATAGGGACTGCATAGAAGCGGTAGAAGAGCTGTGTAAGAATTTGAGTATAGGTATTGCAAATATTTGCTATGTCTTAGACCCGGATACTGTGGTACTTGGCGGCGGTATTATGGAGCAAAAGGATATATTAAAAGGACTTATACTTAAGTTTTTATCCAAGTACTTAAAGCCGGTAATGTATGACAAGTTAAATGTGAAGTTTGCCGCCCATGGCAATAAGGCAGGGCTTTTAGGGGCGTATTATATAGTGAAAAGTTTACATTTTGGGTAGGTTATTCATCTTCGTCAAAAAAACTGAAAATATTTAAATTTTATCTATAAATTAGACGAAGATGAATTCCGGCTCCGGCCTGATAGATATACATGTATAATATACACCTGAAAGCAAGCTTTCATTTGGTAT
>ERZ773087.318-NODE-318-length-37138-cov-15.551493_pt1 | contig 37138 bp, 57 predicted proteins | sample MGYA00511375_ERZ773087 | MGnify/ENA primary metagenome ERZ773087 (study PRJEB29015, sample SAMEA2737995) | human oral metagenome | biome: human oral; feature: human-associated habitat; material: dental | place: China | collected 2063 ...
AAAAAGATAAATAGAAAAAAGAGGTAAAAATGGAAGCATATATAAATATTGCATTAATTTTTATAGTAATCGTAGCATTTTCTGTTTTTGTTGCAAATAGGGTTAAGAAAAATAGAGAATCTATAGAAGAAAAAGATATAAATGTTGATGATAAAACATATACATTAGATATGATGATACAATTTATCAAAAAGAGATTGGATGAAATAACAAAAATAAATCTTTATGATATAGGGTTATCAGAAGAAGAATTAGAAAGAAGAAAACAAAAAAAGTATGAGCTAAAAAAAGCATTAAAAGGATGTACATATGGTGATGTTAATGATAAGAAATATGTTAAAGAACTTATATTTGACTTACTTTTTAAAGAATATGGGGTAAATGAAGTAAACATATCAAAAGCAATACCATTTGATATACCATCACTTTTAACAGCACAAGATAAGTTTGATATACTTATAAATGAGTATAAAAAAAGCTTTGGATATGAAGCATTAAATGAGCTTATAAAAAAATATAATTTAGCAGAACTTAAATATGTTGATGGAAGTAGTAAACCATCATATGTTATAACAGAAGATGATATTCATAATATTTATGAAGCAGAAAACTTAAATGTATCATTTGAAGATAAGATGAATGTTGTTGTTCAAAGAATATATCAAAAATACAAAGGATATAGTTCAATAGACGAAGTTCGTGATATGAACATAGACCGGTGTATCACGGTGGTGTATCTGGGCTTCCAGAAAGTTTCTTAAGCCAAGTTGCACAAACAGACCGGAGATTATTTGAAACAAGCAATGGAACATAAAGTGCCACGTGCATGTGATAGTATTTGGATATTCTTTAAAGGGGTGTCTGTACGTTTAGCATTTTTATCTTTTGGTACAGAAAGTGAATTAAAACGTGTATGTCAAAATATATATAAATATAATAACCCTGGACAGTTATCAGATACAAATGGTTATAAGATCAATGAAATGAAAGACCGGATCACGTGTTGTTGTAGTTAGACCAACATTCTCAGAAACATGGGCATTTTTCGTAAGAAAGTTTGACGTACAAAAAGCAACACTAGAACAAATAGTTAGATATGAAGGAAAAGAAAATGCAATTGCACTTATAAGATTCCTTGTTAAAGGTGCAAGAATTATATCACTTACAGGGGAACAAGGTACTCGGAAAAACAACAATGCTTATGGCCATGATTGAAAGTATTTACGAAACAATGAACCTTCGTATACAAGAAACAGCATTCGAGCTTCACTTAAGAAAGATATATCCAACAAGAAATATACTTTCTTTTAGAGAAACAGATACAATATCAGGACAAGAAGGGCTTGACGTTCAAAAGAAAACTGACGGTTCTGTTAACATAGTACGGCGAAGTTGCGACAGACCCTGTTGCAGCATGGATGATCCAAGCAGCACAGGTTGCATCTAAGTTTACATTATTTACACACCATGCTAAGACATTTCCAAACTTAGTAATGGCACTTAGAAACTCACTACTTAAAACAGGTATGTTTAATAATGAAAAAACAGCAGAAGAACAGGTTGTAGGGGTTTTAAATTTTGATATACATATTGTTAAAGACTTTAGAGGTAGAAGATATATTGAAAGAATAACAGAATGTATACCAATTGAAGATAAAAATGATTATACATTTGACCATAGAAAACAAAAAACATTAGAAGGAAAACTAGATAAATTTATGGATAATGCAACAATATTCTTTACAAAAACAACAAATAGAGAATTGTATAAACATAGAAATATCCTAGAATTTCAAAATGATAGATATGTTTTAGTAAATCCAATTTCTGCAGATAATATAAGAGAAATGAGAAACAATATGGATACATCAGATATATCATCATTTGATAAATTCTTATATGATAATTGGAAAATAGAAGTTCCAAAATCACCAGAATTTGAAGATGAAATAGCATAGAAAATAAGATGAAAAAGGAGGTATTTTGTGCCTAATAATATACTTCCTATCCTATTAGGAGGGGTAGGAATAGCATTTTTAGTAATAGTAATACTATTTATATATATACAAAGAAAAGCTAATAATAAGAAAACAAAATATTTAAGAAATCTGGTACAAGGTACTCAATCAAAAAGATATTCTATGGAAATCTTTTACCAAAGATTTTATTTGTTCTGTATGGCAGTACCTGGTATTAAAAGATATACTGAAAAATTAAGAAGAAGAATTGAAATTATAAACCTTGGAGATGAATATTTAACTCGTGAACAAACAGCTAAAATATTATCAAGAATACTTCCAACAATTATATTATCAATTGTTGCAATAGCACTATTTACAAATGGTAATAGATTACTTATGGCAACATTAATTCTTTTATTAATATTTTTAATTGAAACACTTATATCAGGAGCTGTTGATAAGATTGAAAATAAACTTTTAAGAGAACAAATAGAATTTTTTGCGGAAATAAGACATGCATACCATGAATATAATATGGTTGAAGAAGCAATATATGAAGTAGCACAAGATGATTCTATGCCAGAAATAGCAAGACAAGGTGAAAAGATACATGAAATACTTATATCTGATGATCCTGAAAGTGAACTTGAAAAATATTATGATATAGCACCAAATGATTATTTAAAAGAGTTTGCAGGTATATCATATTTAACAAGAGAATTTGGTGATAGAAAAGATGAAAATGGTTCTTCATTATATTTAAAAAACTTAAATAATATAACACAAGAAATGCAAATAGAAATATTAAAAAGAGATAAACTTGATTATGTATTTCAATCATTATCATTTATAGCCTTAGCACCAGTGTTGTTCTTAGAACCACTTAAAGCATGGGCAATATCAACATTCCGGATTTACAAAACAATTTTATAATGGAAAGCTTGGAATGATTGTACAAATATTATTAATTGTTACAACAATGGTATCATATGTATTTGTAAGAAAGTTAAAAGACAATGCAAAAGTAGAAAGCGTAAATTCAACATCAAATCCATGGCAAAATAAGTTATATAATAAGCCTCTTATAAAGAAGTTTGTTGATTTGTTTATTCCAAAGAAAAAGACAAAAGAATATAGGACAAAAATAAAACTTTTAAAAGATAGTGCATCAAAAATGAAACTTGAATGGATGTATGTAAATAAAATTACTCTTTTTATGGTAGCAGCTTTAATAACAATATTAATAGCTTTCTGGGCTCATGCAATATCAAAAGATTATGTATATACAGAGCCAACAGCAGATTATAATATTTTAGGTAACCTTCGGAAAAGCTGATGAAGCAAAAGCAATAGCTAAAACAAAGAGACAAAATGAAGTTATAAATGCTATAATAAAAGATCGGAATAACTGTAAAAGAATTAAATACTAAAAATGATGCAGTTAAAAATAAGATACTTAAAAAGATGGGAACACTTAAAATATATAAGCAAATATCAGAAAAAGAAAAAGAATCAGATGTTAAAAATATAATTGAAAAAACTAAAGTAATTATATCTGAAAGTTTCTCTTGGTTTGAACTTGTTATTGCTTTAGGTATAGGATTTATAGCATTTTATGGACCAGAAATGCTTTTAAAATTCCAATTTAAGATGAGAGAACTTGAAATGGAAAATGAAGTAATGCAGTTCCATACATTAATATTAATGCTTATGAAAATAGAAAGAATAAATGTTGAAATGATGCTTGAATGGATTGAAAGATATTCAAATATATTTAGAGAAGCAGTTTCAAAATGTGTTAATAACTTTGAATCAGGAGGATATGAAGCATTAGAACAATTAAAACAAGATGTAACATTTCCTAAATTTGTTAGAATAGTAGAAAGTCTTCAAGCAGCAGTAGACCAAATACCAATAAAAAATGCGTTTGAAGAATTAGAAACAGAAAGATCTTATTATCAAGAAAAGAGAAAAGAATCAAATGAAAGATTAATAGCTAAAAAAGCAAGAATTGGTAAAGCAATAGGTTTTGCCCCAATGGTACTATTATTTGTTGGATATCTAATAATCCCAATGGTTGGTATAGGTATTGTAAGTATGGGCGAAGCTTTAAGTACAATGAAAGGAAGTTAGAAACTTGGAAAATGCATCTTATGCTTTAAAAATGGCAGCAGGAGTACTTCTTGCAGTATTAATATTATCAATAATGACATTTATACTTAATAATTATACACAAACACAAAAAACGATATTAGAATCTAAAAAATCAGAAAAAGTGGTAGAATTTAATGAACAATTTCAAGCTTATGAAAAAGCACAAATGTATGGAACAGATGTAATATCATGTTTAAATTTAGCATATAGTATAAATCTTGAAAATAGAGTTTGGGATAATATGGGACTTTCAGGGACTAGTAGAATAATTGCAAAAGGTGAATCAGGATTAAATGAAAAAGCTATAACAGTAGAGATTTATTTAAAAAATCCACTTAAGAGTAGTATACGTCTTTCATATTTTAATCCAGCAATTCGGAGAAGTGGATGCAGGTATTCGGAGATTTAGATGCACTTAAAACAGATAAAACAATAGCAGATGTATTACAAACAAGAGATAATAATCTTATAAACTTGTTTAAAAATACATTTGCAAATTCACTTCCTTTAGGTGAACAAACACCACTTAAATCTTTCCGGAAAGATAGATAAAGAAGTAGTTACAGATATCAAAAAAATAAGGATAGGACCAATTAAAGATAGTAGTAATAGAAAAGAATTTGATGAAATGGTATCACTTGTAAAAAATTTGAGTGTGCAAAAATTTGAAAGAAAAAATACAAATTTTAATTATAATAAAAATAATTGGACAAAGTTTATCTGGCAAACTGCAGCAGCAGATTTAAAATCAAGACATTTTAAATGGGATCCACAAGGGAAAGAAATTGATTCACAAACAGGTAGAATTAATAAAATAGTGTTTAAGGAGATATAATATGGAAAATGCATCAAAAGCTTTAATGATAGCAGCAGGTGTTTTGATTCGGAATACTTGTATTATCATTTATGGCATATTATTTTAATCAATTAAGAGATTATGCACAAGATACTTTCTATACTCAAAACACAAAAAATATGGTTTCAGAATTTAATGCACCACTTTTTGTGGAAACTGATTCTGATACAAGTAATAGAACAGATATGAATTCACAAAATTATAAAGAAGTTCAAAAAAATGGTGTTAAATCTTCAGTTCTTCGTGATTTTGGAGAAAGAATAACAATGGGAACATTAATATCTGCTTTAAATTATGCAAATTCTGTTAATAGAGAAGCAAAAGAAAAATTGATAGATGTAACATTAAATATAAAAGATGGGAATAGAGGAAATTTAAGATCATCATATAAACTTACAGATCTTTATGATAAAGATGGTTATCCAACAAAAGAACTTCAAGAGATTTTGGTAAGGTATAATGTAAAAGCAGATTCATCACCAAACTTAAATGCAACAAATGTAGTAAGACAATCTACAACAAAAAATAGACCAAATATAACAATTACAGATGTTAAATATAATGGCTATCAAGGAAGGATATCTTCTATAACATACAATATATTAGGTACAATGGAACTTTTAAATGATTTATCAACAGAATAAAGATAAAAATAAGAAAAAGAAAAAAAAGTAATAATAATAAAAATTTAAAGGTAATTTCTAGATGAGTAAAGATAGTAATTTTAAAACAATAATATTATTTATAATTTTATTTTTATTAATCACAATGGTCCGGAATTTATTTGTTTTATAATAATATTTTTAATATAGAGAAAGAAAATAAAAAGATAATAGATTATAATACAAATATTTTGGATAAAGAAGAGGTTCGGTAAAAGTTTAATTGCATCTGAAGTATTGTCATTAATATATAGAATAGAAAATACAAATAAAAAATATAAAGAAGAAGATATAGATGGAAAATATGTAGATACAGAACTTGAGATAGAAGTAAAAAATGAAAAATATGTTGCAGGAAGAGAAGGAAGTAAAAAATATTTAATACTAAATTTAAAAAATTTGATTAAAAAAGATTTAACAGAATTTACATATCTTTTTAAAGATATTGTATTTGAAATAATAGAAATAAAAAAAGATAATACAGGTAGAATAATAAAGATTGTTATAAGAGAAAGAGAAAAAGACAAAGAAAAATAACTAATATAATAGTAATATAAAATGAATATAACAAAATATAACAAATATGTTTTAAATATTGAAAAATTATTTTTAGATAGATAAAATATAACTGTTATAATAAAAAAAGAATTACCAAAATATATAAAAAATATATAATTTATTAATATATAATGTATTTTGGAAAAAAAGGAGGAATTTATGGAAAATGCTTCAAAAGCATTAATTATAGCAGGAGCTATATTATTATCAATATTAATTATAGGAATGGGTATGTATATATATAACCAAGCACAAGATCAAATTCAAAAAAGTGCTGGACAAATGTCTACAGAAGAAATAAATGTTCATAATTCACAATTCAAATCATATGAAGGTGATAGACAATCAGGATCACAAGTTAAACAATTATTAAACAAACTTGCAATAAATGCAGGTAAATATGGAAATGATGACAAAGAAAATCCAAGAAAACCTAAAATAGAATTAAAAGGAATACAAAATGCAGGTAAATTATCAGGAGAAAGCAATGGATATACTGCAAATGATGTAAATTCAGCTGCAAGAGCTATATTATCAGCATCAACTTATAAAGTAGAAACAGAAGTAGACGCAAATGGTTTAATAAACAAGATAATAATTGAAAGAGTAGCAGGATCTTCAACTTCAACAAAACAATAATTAATAAACGATAATTAAATAAATATATCTATAGTGCCACCAATTTGATGTGTGATTGCTATGCAAAGTACGGATTTGGTGGTATAATTAGGTATAGTTATAATAAATAGGAGATTTTAGATGGATCAAAATATAACTGATGCTATGAATATTTTGTTTGGAATTATGGTGTTTATTATAGCAGTTAGTTTAACAATGTACTTATTTACAACATTATCAAATACAAGTAATAGTATATTTGAAACTATTGGAATGGCAAAATATACTCAGAATGTATCACTTAATGCAGATGATAATGAGGATAAAATTGATGATGCTATAAAAAGGTTTGATAATAGAACAGTAACAAAAAGTACAATAATACCAATGTTACATAGATATTATAAGGAAAACTTTACTGTTAAAATATATGATAAAAACAAAAATTTAAAACAAGTATTTGATTTAGGATTAGAAGGAGAAGTTTCAAGAATATCAGGTCTTCTTCCAAGTGCATTAAATAAACTTACAGAATATGAAAAAGCAGTAAAAAATACATTTGGGAAAAGTGGAGATGACTTATACTTGTTTACAGCACCATGGAGAGCAGCAGGTCTTAAAGTAGAAAAAGACGAGTTTACTAAACAACGTGTTGAAATGTATATAAATGGCTTTAAGTCAGCTATAAATGGAATAGAAGTAGATTATACAGATCCTAATAAAGGAGGATGGTTTTCTAAACTCCCAGAAAATACAAAATTTATTGAAACTGTTGTTAAATACCAAGCATCAGGAGATGTAAGGTTAAATACAGAAGAAGAATATCGGTGATAATTTAGTAGAAGGACTAAAAGGTACTGATAAAATAGAAATAATATATAGAGAAATTTAATATTTAAGGAGAAGATTATGCAAGATACAGTAATGACAATAATAGCAATAATAGTTGCAGGGATATTATTATTTATATTCCCATTATTAGCGGTTTCAGAAAGAAATAATGATATAGCTCAAACAATAGCTAAAAAGGCAGTTGCAGACTTTGTAAGTGAGGTTTCAACAACAGGTAGTGTAACATTAGAGCAATATAATAAACTTTTAAGTTCACTAAATACAACAGGAAATACATATAATGTAGCAATGGAAGTAAAAAAAGTTGATGCAAATATTGGTAAAAAAAGCCAATGGGTAAATGGTAATGTTGTAGGGGAAAATGTACAATATTCAGTATATACAGAACAAATATCAAAATCATTAGAAGAAACAGGATCATATAATTTAAAGAAAGGTGATACATTCTCAACAACAGTTAAAAATAATAATAAGACTTTAGCACAAAGCTTTAGAAGTATGGTTTTTGCTCAAGATAATGAAGTAAATGAAATAACAGCACAAGAATCTGCAGTAGTAACTGCAACAGGTGCAAGATAAAATTAATTAATAATATTTAATAACTTTAAATTAATAGATAATAGAAAGGGAACAATATGAAACTACAAGGAATGACAATAGTATATGTATTAATAATATTACCAATATTTTTTGTAGTTTCTATTGTTATATCTACACAAATACAAATTATAAACGCTCGATTGGATTATGATAAAAAAGTTTTAGGAGCTGCACAAGATGCAATAAAATCTTTTGAGATAAACACAGCAAATGAAGAATTTTCAAAAGTATCAGATGTATTAAGAAGTATTGTAGAAGCATCTGTAAATGTGTTTAAAGATTCTTTAGGTACAAAACTTGGTATGTCAAATGTATCAAAACAATATATAGATACATTTTTCCCATTGAGTGTTTTTACATTATATGATGGTTATTATATAACATCACCAATAAATGAGCCTGTAACAGAAAATAATAGTAAAGGAAATGCTATACATATAGATGATCCAGAAGCACAAAGTTATACAGTAAATCAAAATAATACTGAAGTTACAAATGTTAATATTGATAAAACAAAAACATCAACAGGGACACAAATCACAAGAGGTGCTATAAGTGGTACACAAAAATTTAGTGGTACAAATTCATATAAGCCAATAGTTTTTGAAACTCCAGAAGGAGGAAATAAATATACAACAGATGCAGAAAAGGCTAAAACAAAAACAAGACATGTTTTAAAAAATTATATACCTTATTCAAGTAGATATAAGCTTAATGGTTCAGGATCTGATTATATTTTTATTAATTATACAATAGATAACTATATAGCAATATATGGTAAGAAAAATAATATGACATTTAATAAGGCAGGATATTTACTTGATAAAAATACAACTGCAACATTAACAAATGCTACTAGCAGTAATATTTTAAGCAAATTTGTAAATTTGAATGCAGATTCAGGTACAGATAAACAAATAGATGAATTAATAGATGAAGCAAGAAAAGTACCAGGAACAAAAATAGTTTTAAAAGTACAAAATGAACAAATAGTAAGAAGAAGTTCACAAGAAAATGTTAGACAAAAAATAGTAGATACTACAGATTTAAACGATATAGTATATGATTATGCTGATGATGTGCCAGAATCACAAAAACCTAAAAAGAGTACATATGCAAATGGAGCAAATGGTGGTGATGAAGGGTATCTAGTAGCACTTAATGATTATAAGTCAAAAAGAGCATATGCAGATCAACAAATAAATGCAATTAAATATTATTTAAAAGCAGTTAGATTTTCAAAATGGGTATATGATAATTTTTCTAGTTTAAAAGAAAATGACATAATAGAAGATCAGGCTACAGAAACTATAGTTAAAAAGTTTCCAGATTATTTTGAATCAAATAAGACAGATAAACAAATATTTGGTGGCAAAGTATTAGAAGGTGATTCAACATTTAATGAACATAAGAGAAAGGTTATAAAAAATAATATACAATATAATCTTATAATGGCAGCAATAAACTACAATAGACAAAAATTTGGAGATAATCCAGAGTTCAAAATGCCTAGAATAACAGAACCTGATTGGGAAAAAATAATAGAAAGAATTTCTTTTGTTGTATTTGCAGAAGGACTTCGGAGCAAATAGGAATATTAATTATAATAATTATGTTATTGCAACAAGTACAAATAATGATTTCAACATAACAGATGATACACTTGCATTTGTAGATAAAGAAGTATTTAATACAGAAGATACAAAGGTTGGAAACAGTGGTAATATAAACCCATATTATAATACATTATATTCAGAGGAATATGTAGATCCTAATAATGAAGCAAAAAATAGTAATAGAAAGATTATAGGCAAGAAGATTATTAGGTTTGAAAGTGATGGAGAATATGATAGTAAGACTAAAAAATATTATTATGACCACAAAAATTATGCAGATATATCTGTTACGATGCCAAAACATAATAAAACAGCAACATTAAATAAACTTCAGAAAAATTTATTTGCACTAGGACTTGCAAATGAAAGACAAGCAATGTATAAACTTATAGAACCAGGATATAATTCAACATTAGAATATAAGACAGAAGAGTTAAATTTAGCACCTAATACAACAATTTCGGTACGGAAATGTTACAGGTAATAGAACACTACAAAGTGTATCAATGCTTGTAAATGTTGTACTTCCAAATAATATGACAAATACAAGTGGACTGCTTAGCTATAATGAATTAATTACATATATAAGAATAAAGGTTGGAGATAGATTTTATGATTATACAGTTAAACCTAAGAAAGGAAATATTGGTGAAACTATAAAAGTAGATAATTTTGATCCGACAGTAGATAAGATAACTATAACAAATGTTGTTGTAAGACATAATGGAACAAATAGCACAATTAATACAACAGGGAAAATTAGTAATATACAGGTATATTCATATTAATATTAATAATTATTAAATAAATTAGAGGGGAATATGGCAAAAAGAAAAAACAATGTTAATTTAGATGATATTGAAAAAGGATATAATATAATAAAAAAATATTGGAAGATACTTCGGTATAACAGCATTAGTATTAATAATTGCCTTAATTATTTTAATATTATTAGGATATAAGCTTAGTATAGATTTCAAAAATAATAAGTTTGAAATTGTAAGAATGGAGCAAGTAGTACCTAAGATAGAAGAAGGAAAAAAATACAATAATGATAAAGAAAAAGAAAGTGAAAATATAAATAATGGTAATGATACTATTAAAAACAATGAAGAAATAGGTACTACTAAACAAGATTATGATAATGGTAAGAAAATTTTAGTAAATGTAGTTGCTGTTGTAGATGGTGATACAATTAAAGTAATGTTAAATAATGAAAAATATACAGTAAGACTTGTAGGGGTAGATACACCAGAATCTGTTCATCCAAACAAAGAAAAGAATACTAAAGAAGGTAAAATAGCATCAGATTATACAAAATCAAGATTACAAGATAAAAATGTATATATACAAAAAGATGTATCAGGAACAGATAGATATCGGAAGATTATTGTCATATGTATATTTAGAAGATGGGACAATGTATAACCAAGAATTATTAGAAGAAGGTTATGCTAAAGTACTTAAAATAGCACCAGATGTGAAATATAGTAAAACATTTGAAATTATTCAAAATAAGGCTAAAGAAGAAAAGAAAGGAATATGGAAATGAGAAAAAGAGGATTTGAAATAGTAAAAGGATATGATGAAAAAGAAATAAATATTCCAAAAAGAAAAACAAAATATTCTGCAGGTTATGATTTTGAGGCTGCAAAAGATGTAACAATTTTATCAGGATATGGAAAGCCAACACTTGTTCCAACAGGTATAAAAGCATATATGGAAGATGATGAAGTTTTAAAAATATATAATAGAAGTTCTAATCCATCTAAAAAACATATAATACTTGCAAATGCAGTAGGAATAATAGACAAAGATTATTATGGAAATGAAAATAATGATGGTGAAATATTTTTTGCATTTTTTAATATTGGAAATGAAGAAATAACAATAAAAAAAGGTGATGCAATAGGACAAGGGATATTCCAAAAATATTTATGTGTTGATAATGAAGAAGAAATACTAAATATGAGAAATGGTGGATTTGGTTCTACAGGTAAATAAGAGGAAATATGGAAAAGTTAGTAAAATTAAAAAGTGGAATAACAATGATGGCATTAGTTGTTACAGTTATTGTTATGGTAATTCTTGCAGGAACAGTAAGTACACTTGCGATTATAAATGTAAAAGAAGTTAAACATAGAACATATAAGGCAGATATGGCTAAAATACAAAAAGCATTTTATGATTTTTTTGAAGTTTCTTTAACAAACTCTGAAAAACAAGATACTAAAGAAAAAGTTGAAGAATATAGAAAAAGAGTTTTAGAATCAAAACTTGGAAGAGGAATACCATATAATAGTATAACAATAACAGGGAATGGTACAACTGAAAATTATATTAAAGCAACTAAAGATATATTAGATATTATTGATGTGAAATATGATGGTGATTTAGTAACATATATTTCTTTAAAAGATTTGAAAATAGTTGGAACTATTAATCGGAAATACTGTATATAATAATAAGCCATTATATATACCAGGAATATCCGAAATAGAATAATAATAGAAAATAGGCTAAATTATTGGAATAATAGTAAAAAATAATTATTATTCTAATAATTTAGTCATTATTTATAGTTGTAATGTTTCAAAATATTTACAAAAAGGTATTATCTTTGTATCAAAAAAATATAAAAAATGATTTTATGGATTATATGATATATATTATATGTATAATAAAAATTAAATAAAAAGGAGAAATATACAAATGAAAACAAATAAAAAAGGTATAACATTAATAGCATTAGTAATAACAATAATAATACTATTAATATTAGCAGCAGTAGCAATACAATTAGCATTAGGAGAAAATGGATTAATTGGAAGAGCACAATCAGGACAAGAAAAACAATCAATGGCAGAAGCTACAGATAAATTTAAAACAGCACAAGCATCAGCATGGGCAGATTTTATATTAGAACAAAAGACAAGTGATGCAGTTGATAAATATGTAACAGCATTAAATAATGCAGTATCATCAGTAACAGCACCAAATATAAAAGGAGTAACATCAGGAGGGATGTTTAATAAGACAGGATCATCAGGATCATATGCATTATCAAGTTCAAGTGTTAACTTATTTTTTAATGGACAATTAAAGGCAACACTTTCTATGGATACAGAAGGAAAAGTTACTGTATCATCAAATTAATAATTAATGTATTGATTTAGAAATAAAGAAAAGGAAGGACTATAATTAAAAAAAATGTAGTCCTTTTTTATATTATTATGAAATATTTAATAATTATTCAAACTATAGGACTTTATGTTTTATAGTTTTTTTTAATTGTTCAATTACAGTTTTGAAAAAAAAGTTGAAAATTTAATGATATATATATATAGTAGAAGTGTATAAAATTAAATTAGAGGTGAAAATGGAAAGAAGAGAAAAATTACAGTTTATATTAATGATATTATTTTTAGTGATAATTGTAGGGACTATTTGTTATATTGTATTTAATAAGCCAAAAGAAATAGTACATCCAAAGGTTACAATGAAGATAAAAGATAGAGGAAATATTGTTATAGAATTATATCCTGAAAAAGCACCAAATACTGTAGCAAATTTTATAAATCTTGTAAGCAGTCGGATATTATAATGGGAAATTAATATATGGAAGAGATATAAATACTATACATGTTGGAAGAAAAACAGATAAAACAGAAGAAAAAGTTACACTTAAAAACTTAGGAAAAGATTCAGAAGAAAAATATACAATAAAAGGTGAATTTTCAAACAATGGATTTAATAATGATTTAAAACATGCTAAATATATGGTATCAATGGGAAGAGCAAATTATACACAAATAGCTGCAGGTTTAGTAAATGAAAGTTATAATTCAGCAGGAGGATTATTTAATATTGTAATGAAAGAAGATAGTGCATTAGATGGTAAATATGCAGTATTTGGAAAAGTTATAGAAGGAACAGAAATATTAGATGAATTATATAATAAGGAAGAAATATTAGGAGATGGAAAGGAAGAACAATTAAAAGCACTTCTTATGCCATATAAGAAACAAATAATAATAGAAGAAGCAACAGTTGATACAACACAGCTTCCAAAAGTAGAAACAGAAAAATATTTTGATTTTGATAATTACTTATTAGAAAGAGTAAAAAAACAAATGGAAGCAGGGAATAAAAATATAAAGGAAGAAAAATAAGGGGAAAAGATGAAAAGAAAATTGGGAGTAACAATGACATCACTTGTTATATCTATAGCAATACTTCTAATAATTGTTACATTTGCAGTAAATACAGGTTTTGAAAATATACAAAGGGCTAAAATAGAAGCTTTTAGAAATGATGCAAGTATTATAGGACAAGTAATAGAAGAAGTAAGACTTAAAATAGAAACTTTTCCAGAAGCACAAAAAAATAGCTATTTAAGTAGACTTACATTAAATACAGGGATAAATGAAAGTGAATTAAATAATTATTTAAGAGATAATTCAGAAAATTACAAGAAATTTCAGGATAAGTTAAAAACAGAAAAAAATATTAATCCTAAATTTATATCAATGAATTCACTTAAAACTATTTATGAAGAATTGACTAGATTAGAATTTAAGCTGTCAGAAAAGGAAAATCTGAATAATATATGTGCTGAATATTATTCAGGAGATGCTATATTATTACCTAATAAAAAAATTACATATATGGGGAAAGATGTAAGAATTGTTAAAGAAATCTAAAGTTTTAATAATATGGCTTTTATGCTATAATGTAGCTATATAATTAGAAGGAGAGATTGTTTTGAAAGGGATTAAATTAAGAAGAATTATAACTACAGTTATAATAATAGCAATATGTATATATGTAATACCAATAATAGCAAGTATGATGTTTAAAAGTTCATTTAGAGACTTATATGTAGGGATAGAAAAAGAAATTTCAGAAGATATTGCAGTTGTAGAGGCAAAAGTATCTAAAAGTGAAGGATATATACATATAAAAAAGAAAAAACAAGATATAGGTAATATTAAGTTTTTGGCAATAACATTATTAGATGATAATAAAAGAATTGTTTCTAAGTTATATGTTGATATAGAAAAAGAATTTGATAAAAATAAGCCTTATGATAAGATGATATTAGAAAAAATGTTTAATACACCAGAAGTAAATTATGCATATATTAATAAAATAGATAGACTACCAGAAGATGCAGTAATAAATGGAATATTATGGACAATAGATGAATATAATAAACTTAAAGTAAATATAGAAAAATATACAGGAGTATATATATCACCAATATTTATATTAAGAATACTTGCAGGATATATAATACTTTAATATTTTAAAACCTTAATTATACGAAAGAAAAGGAAAATTATGAAAAAAGATGATGGAAAGATAGATAAGATAAGAGAATATGCTAAAAAATTAAGAATAAATATTTTAAATATGGTATATAATGCAAAATCTCGGACATATAGGAGGAAGTATGTCTATAGCAGATGTACTTTCTGTTATAATGCAAGATTTTGATATAAAAAAAGATGAAATAATATTTTCAAAAGGACATGCAAGTCCAGCATTATATTCAGCATTATATTTAAATAAAATTATAACAAAAAAAGAGATAGATGGATTTAGAAAAATAGATGGAACATTAGAAGGACATCCATCAATACATACAAAGGGAGTAAAAGTAGCAACAGGGTCTTTAGGACAAGGTTTATCTGTAGGGCTTCGGAATGGCACTTCGGTAAGAAGCTTTCTAAAGAAAAAGGAAGAGTTTATGTTGTAGTAGGTGACCGGAGAAATGCAAGAAGGAAATATATGGGAAGCATTACTTGCAATTTCTAAATATAATCCAGGAAATTTAATTGTTATAATAGATGCAAATAATGTACAATTAGACCGGATATGTTACAGATATAATGAATATATATCCATTAAAAGAAAAATTACAAAGTTATAATTTTAAAGTACATGAAATACAAGGACATAATATTGAAGAGATATTAAATTTGTTTCAAAATAACTTATTAAAAGATAAAACAAATATAATAATTGCAAAAACTATAAAAGGTAAGGGAATATCTTTTATGGAAAATAAGAATACATGGCATCGGAAAAGCACCAAATGAAGATGAATATTTAAGAGGATTAAAAGAATTAGAAGGAGGTGCTATATAATGAAAAAAGCAACAAGACAAAGTTATGGAGAAATATTAGAAGAATTAGGGAAAAAAGATAAGAAGATTGTTGTATTTGATGCAGATCTTTCAAGCTCAACTAAAACAAATATTTTTGGAAATATGTTTAAAGATAGATTTTTTAATGTAGGTATTTCAGAACAAAATATGATAGGAATTGCAAGCCGGAATGTCAAAAACAGGAAAAACTGTATTTGCATCAAGCTTTGCAGCATTTTTAACAGGAAGAGTATATGATCAAATAAGATGTAGTGTTGCATATTCTGAAAGCAATGTAAAATTAGTTGCAACACATGCAGGTTTAACACTTCGGAGAAGATCGGAGCAACACATCAAATGCTTGAAGATATATCACTTATGAGAGCACTTCCTAATATGTATGTATATACAGCATCTACAGATAGGATAACTAAAAAATTGATAGAAAAGATATCAAAAGATAATAATCCAACATATATAAGATTATATAGAATGGAAACAGATGAATATTATGAAAGTTTATCAGAAAAAGAATTAGATAAAAATATTGAAAAAGGAATGATTATAAAAGGCATAAAAGATGTAGAACTTAAAAAACATGATGTAATATTATTTACAATGGGAGATATGATAGATATTGTATATAATGTTCAAAAAAGACTTAATGAAGAATATGGTATTAATGCACTTGTTATAGATGTTATAAGATTAAAACCATTTAATGAAGAACTTGTTGTAAATATTTTAAATATTGTAAATAATGCTAAAATAGTTACAATTGAAGACCATAGTATATATGGAGGACTTCGGAAGTATAATATCTGATACTATTACAAAAGAGGAAAATGAAATAATAAACTTAAGAAAGATAACAAAAATAGGAACAACTGAATTTGGAAAATCAGGGAAACCTTTAGAGGTATTAGAAAAATTCGGATTGGGAGAAAAAACAATACTTGAAAAAGTATTAAAATTATTTAAATAATTAGAGGTGGTAAGTGGAATACGGTAGAGTATATTCAGAGAAAAAGAAAATGCCTAAAAAACCAATGGAAAGAATATATGTAATGCTATTTTTTGTATGTATGGTACTTTTTGTAATAATAATATCAAATAATATGCAAACAGAAAAACATAAAAATATATTTTATTATAATGGTGAAAAGGTAAAACTTACAAATGAAATTGAGAGAGAAAAAAAGAATGAAACTCAAAAAGATGAATATGTATATTTTATTACAATGACAGATATAAAAAATATATTTGATAATAATTTGATATATGAAGAAACAAAAGGTCAAATTATAACAACAAATGATACACATGTAGGAATGTTAACAATAGATAATAATATTATGAATTTAAATGGAAGTGAGGTAACTCTTCCAAAAGCACCATATAAGAAACAAGGAAAAGTATTTATACCTATAGATGCAATAAAAGATATATATGAACTTGATGTAAAGACATATGAAAATAAGGTTGCAGTATTTTCAAAATCAAAGAGATATGAAATTTTCAAATTAAAATCAGAAGAAAAATTAAAATCTATTCCAAGTTTAATAGGTGGTGATATTACAAATGTAAGTAATACAGAAAATCTTATATATATTGGGAAACAATCAGGATTTATAAAAGGTATGACAGAAAAAATAGAAGTTGGTTATATTCAAGAAAATAAGATTGAAACAAAAACAGTTATAAGAGAAGATTATAAACAAGAAGAAAAAAAGAATGTAAACATTATAACAAATTATAATGATTATAAGATGAATTTTGAAAATGTAAAAAAAGATAATAATAAAACAAATATAGCACTTGTTTCAAATTTTATAATAAAAGAAAATGGGAATATACAAGTAAAATATGATAAAAATAATAAATCATATTCTACATATTTTTCGAAGTTAGTAGAAGAAAATATAATCCCATATGGTCATTTTGTATTAGAAGAAAATAAGGAATCAGAAATAATTGGAGATTTAGTAACTTTTGAAAAAAGAAATACACTTATAACAAATATACTTAAAACTTTATCAGAATATAATATGAAAGGGTTAGTATTAGAAGTTAAAAATGTACAAGATACAAGAGCATTTATAAGATTTGTGACAGAATTAAAGCCAAGACTTAAAGAAACAGGGAAAAAATTAGTAATGCCAAATGATAATATATTATCAGATACAATTAGAAAAATGGTAGATTATACATATTAATCTATTTTAAGAAATAAGGAGAGAAATATATGGATGATAACATGTTTGAGAATGACGAAAGAGAATATATAGATGAAGATGCAATTATAGATAATAGTATAGTTGTAGATTATAGTCAAAGACCTAAAAATAGTAGAAAAAATAATAAAATAGGTAGAAAGAATAATAAAACAATATTAATAGTTGTAATATCAATAATAGCAGCAATGTTGATTATAGGATTAATCTTTTTAGGAATATATAATAATGGATTAAGTCCAGTAAGTAAAAAAGGTGAAGGAAAAGATATAAAATTATTAGTAGAAAAAGGTGATACTGTTAAAGGAATTGCAAAACTTCTAAAAGAAAAGGGAGCAATTAAAGATGAAAATATTTTTAATTTATATACAAAAATAACAGGAAAATCTTCATTTAAACAAGGAAGATATAAGTTTAATACAGAAAATGATGTAAAAACAATTGTAGAAAAACTTGTAAAAGGTGATGTAAATAAAGAAGAAATAAAATTACAATTATTAGAAGGAAAAACAATGACAGATTTAGCAGAAGTTGTTGAAAAAGTCACAGTAAATACAAAAGAACAATTTTTAAATAAAATGAAAGATAAAGAATATATTAAAAAGCTTTCAGAAAAATACTGGTTTATAGATTATGATACTGTAACAAATAAAGATATATATTATCCACTTGAAGGATATCTATTCCCAGATACATATATATTTGATAATAAAGAAGTTGGAATAGAAACAATAATAGATACAATGTTAAAACATACAGAAAAGAAATTAGTAGACTATAAAAATATAACAGATAAGAAAAAACTTACAATACATGAAGTATTAACACTTGCATCTATTATAGAATTAGAAGCAGGAACATCAAAGACTAAATCAGAAGAAAAAACTTTAACAGATAGAGAAATAGTAGCAAAAATATTTATGAATAGAATAAATAAAAAGATGAGTCTTCGGAAGTGATGTTACAACATATTATGCATTTGGAGTAAAGATGTCAGAAAGAGATTTAAGACAAAAAGAAATCCAAACATATAATCCATATAATACAAGAGGTCCAAATATGAATGGAAAATTACCTGTAGGACCAATATGTATGCCAAGTAAGACAAGTATAGCGGCAGTAATAGACTTACTTAAGAATTACACACCATCTGATGAATTATTTTTCGTATCAGATAAAAATGGAAAATTATATACAACAAAAACAAATGCAGAACATAATACACTTATAAAAAGATTAAAAGAACAAGGATTATGGTTTGTATATCAATAAATAAGAGAGGAAAACAGTAATAATGAAAAAAGTTATTGTATATTGCTATAATAGATGTTCAACTTGTAAAAAAGCAATAAAATATTTGGAAGAAAATATAGCAAGGAATAAAAATATAGAATTAGAATTAAAAGATATTATAACTGAAAAACCAAATTTAGAAGAAATGTCTAAAATTATAGAAACTAAATATGATAAAAAAATATCAGATATTACAAGAGATGAAATAAAATCATTTTTTAATACATCTGGAATATTATATAGAGAAAATAATATAAAAGATAAAATTAAAGATTTAAATAATTCAATAGATGATATATTAAAAATATTAATATCAGATGGGAAAATGATTAAAAGACCACTTGTAATAATTAAAGATGGTATAAATAAAGATAAAATATTATTAGGATTTAAAGAAGAAGAATATATTAAAATATTTGAAAAATAATCTGATTATATTAAATTATAATATAATTTAATAATGCAAAATAATTATATAAAATATAAAGAAATACTAAAGATAGGGAAATAATATGTTTTTTAGAAGAAAAGATGGAGAAAAAGATAGAAGTACAGATATATTTGAAAGAATAATGCCAATAATAATGAAAGAAAGAAATGATGCACTTGTATATATAAAAAAAGAAGTTGTATTAGATGGTATGAATGAATATATAAAAAAGCAAAAAGAAAATAATATAGAACTTACATATATGGAAATAATTTTTACAGCACTTGCAAGGGTAGCTAAAGAAAAACCTAAGATAAATAGGTTTATTATGTCAGGTGAAATATATAACAGAAATAATATAAATATATCTGTTGTAGTAAAGCCAAAATTAGAAGAAAATGTAAAGGAATCTGTAGCTAAGTTTAATTTTAATGGAAATGAAAAAATATATGAAGTAAGTAAAATGGTAAAAGAGGAAGTTTCTAAAATAAGGAATAATGATAATAATACTACTGAGGATTTGGTAGAAAAGTTTAAAAATATACCTACAATATTTTTGAAAATAGCTATAAACACTTTGATGTTTTTAGATAAAATAAATCTTTTACCTAAAAGTATTATAGATGCAAGTCCTTTTCATTCAAGTATATTTGTAACAAATGTAGGATCAATAGGTCTTGATACAATTTATCACCATATATATAATTTTGGAACAGTACGGAATATTTTTATCTATTGGTAAGAAAAAAGAAATAGATAAAATAATAACAGAAGAAATAGATGGAAAAATTAATCAAAAAATTGTAAAAGAAAGATATCTAGAATTTGGAATAGTATCTGATGAGAGAATATGTGATCGGACATTATTTTTCAAATTGTATGAAAAAAATAATGAGATATTTAAGAAATCCAGAACTTTTAGATATTGAAGATAAAAAAGAAAATTTAAAAAATATAGAAGAAAATACTATAAGAGATATTAAAGAAGAATCAAACTTTCGGAAAATATAATAGAACAGATGGTAAAACAGAGAAAAATATAAAAAGAAAATTAAAAAAAGTTAAAAAAATAGAAAAATAGTAATAATACTAAAGAAAAGAGAGAATTCCTATGGATTATAGTAAATATAAATTATCGAAAGAATTTAATGAAAAGAAAAATGAATATGAAAAAATTATAGAACAAAAAATTAAAGAATGTTCTAATATAAATAATGAGATAAGCAAATTAAAGAAAGATGAAAAAAATCTAGATAATAAAAAAGAATATGATATATTAAATTTAGAAATAAAAAAATCAGAATTAGAAAGAGATATATATGGTCTTAATGGTACTATTAAACAATTATATATAAGAGAGATGAGGTCTAATTTAGATAAAGCAAGACTTAATAAAGAAATAGATCCAACACAATATGCAGATCAAAAGAGAAGACTAGATGTATTAAGGACATTTGTAGGATGTAAAAATGATTTAGAAGGGTTAAAATTAGATGATAATATAATTAACTTTAAACTAAAACTAGAAGAATTAAAAAATCGAACTAAGCTTACAACAATAGAACAAAAAAATACAAATATTAAAGAATTTCAGAGAGAAAAAGAAATAACTAAAGAGTGTTATGAATCTTCAAAAGAAGAGATGATAAATAAAAAATATGACTATGATTATAAAAATATATATTATGATAGAAAAATAGAAAAAATAGGTAGAGAAGAACAACAAGAAAAAATAAGAGAGCTTGAAAATAAAGAGAAAGTAGAGCCTACAGATGAAGAAGTTGATAAAATGTTTGATGATTTTTCAGATAAATATTTAGAAAAAGAAGAAATATCAAATGAAGAGAAAAAAACAAATGATGTGAATAAAAGTAAATATGAAAAAGAAATAAGTAAGAGAAATAATTTTTCAGTAGCAGAGATGTGGAAAGAAAATGAAAAACAAAATCTTGATGAAATGCATGAAGTAAGTGCATATACAGGGGCACAATATTTAAATGAAAAACATTATAAGATTTTAGCAAATGCTAGTGATAAAGGTGTTACTGAAAAAAGCAAATTTGAATATATGAAAAAAGAACTTGGAAGAGAGTATTCAAGGGGAATAGAAGGGAAGAAGAAAGAGCTATTTGAAGAATTTGCTAAACTAGAAGTAGATGGAAGATATACAGATAACCCAAAAATTTTACTAGAATTTGAAAAAGTAAAAGGACTTGATATTGAAGAAATTGATGATGTTATAGGTTTAGATGTATCAGACATAAAAAAAGATATATATATTGCAACATATGAAAAACCTGCAATTGATGAAGAAACAGGAAAAGAGGTAATGGAACCTGTAAAAGAATATTATATAAAAAATGAAAAAGGTGAATATGGTATTATAGGAAACGGAGATAAAGAAAATACTACTATAACTGTTGATGGTATTGAGTTTAATGTAAAAAATAAAAATATAATAAAAGGTGATAAACTTGAAGAAGTCACACAAAAAGAATGTGCAAAAAATATTATAAGAAATGAAGTAGAAGATTCATTTGGAGATGGAAGGAAAGTAACACGGTATATCAGAAATAACAGATTATGAATTTTTACGTGATTTTACAGATCAGCTTCGGAATACCTGAAGAAGAAGAATATGGAAACTTATTTGGAAGGACTGTTATAGTATCAACAGTAAATGAAAAAGGTGAAGAAGATTTTAATATAATGGTTAGTGTATCTGATGAAAAAGGACGTATTAAATTTGAAGAATTAAAAGGAATTAAAGGAAAAGAAAAAGAAGAGAACAAGGAAATATATACTACAACAGGTAGAAAACTATTTGGAAATGCAGATGAACTTAAAAAAACAGAAAGTTTAAAAGAATTTGAGACAGAAAGTGGTAATAGATATACAATAACAAGAGATGAAGAAGGAAATTTAGGCTTTAATGAAATATATAGAGAAAATGAAAAAATAACAAATGCACAACATATAGACACATATTCATATGATGTTAATGAAGATTTAATAAATAATTATAAAGATTTTGATATAAATAAATCAGATGTAGAAAATGTAAAAGAGATATTGAATAGAAGTAAAGAAGAAATGAGTAAAACAAAAGAAAATACAAAAGAAGACAAAGGTAGGGAAATGTAAATGGTTATAGCAACAAAAGAAATGTATTCAGAAGTATATGGGATATTACAAGCTTTAGGAGAAAAATATATAAATAAATTACCAAAGACAGTACTTAAAGTTATTACAGAATGTAAAGAAGAAAACTATAATCCAGAATATAGTATGAGTATTCCTTTAAAAGAACAAGATATTAATAGAAAGTCATTAGCAATGATAGCATTATTTCATTATAATTATTGGTGTGAAACAGAAGACGAAAGAAAGAAATTTAAACATATGTTAGAAACAAATGAAGAAAAACACCAAAAGGAAATGCAAGAAAAATATAGTAATGATAAGATTTTTAATAAGGTAACAACAAAAATAGAAGAAGAAACTATAAGTGAAAAAGTAGATAAATTTACAGAAGTAAGTAATCAAAGTACTGCAAATATAGTAGAATACAAACAATCATTTTTTAATAAGGTAATAGATAAAATAAAACAATGGTTTAATATATTTAAATAATATGTACTAGCTAATATTAGGCTATTAAAATAATAAAATATATAAAGGAAATAACAAATGAAAAATTATAAGCTATCAGAAGAAAACAAAAAAATAGAAATAAAGCATAAGAAAGATATAGAAAATAATACAATAAGAAGAGATAGAATTTCTGACAAAATAAGAAAATTAAAAACAGAGAGTCAACTTACACATGATGAAAGAAGATACCAAATATTGAATGCTGAAATAGAACTAGAAGAATTAATTATGCAAATAGATAAAAGTAATAATAGTCTTTCTGAGTTATATGCAAAACAAGCACAAAGTAATATAAACAAAAAAGAGCCAGATTCTACAACACAAAGAACAAAAGATGATTTAAGAAGTTATATTGATTTAAATAATTATATGAATGAAAAAGATATGCTATATTCAGATATTGAAATTTTAGAAAAGAAAATAAGTCTTGAATATTTGAAAAAAAATCGTGGTGAAATTGATGAAGAAATATTTAAAAAGAATATTGAAGAACTTAAAGATAAGATAAATAATAATGAAAAGACTATAGACTATTATGAAATGGATATTAAAGAATCAAATTATAAGCACAAATGGTTTGATATAAAAAATGACTTTAATGAAGGTAAAATAACACATAAAGAGTATAAAGAAAAAGAAAAGGAGCTAGAGGAAAGAAAAGATGAGATTAAAGCCCCTAGTAGAAAAGAAATAAATGCTATTTTTGAAAGGGTTGAAGAAAAAACTTTAGAAGTTGAAGAAGAATCAAAAAAAGAAGAAAAAAGTTCAGATAAAGAATTTGAAAATGAATTGGATGTATATGGTATATTAAATCATGAACCTCGTAAGTCAGTAGATAAAGAAGAAGAAAAAGACTTGGATAAAGAATATGAAGATTTTAAGAAAAAATTAGATGAAGAAGAATTTGAGAATGATTTCGATAAAAGTTATATAGAAATGTTACTTGAAGAGTTTGGGGAAAATGGTATAAATGAATCAGAATTAAAACATGTAAAAACAGTGTTTAATGAATCGAGAGAAAATTTAGAAAAAAGAAAAGAACAAGAAAAAGTGGAAGTAGAAAAAGTAGAAAAAACAGAAAGAGGAATTTGGTAAAATATTATATTAAATAACAAAATAACAAAAATGTAAAAAAAGTATTAAAAAAAGTAAAAAAAATAGAAAAAGAATAAGAATATATATATAATCATATTATAGTATAAAATAACTAAAGAGAAAGGGAAGCAAAATGGCAGAAGAAAAAAACACAAGAAAAAAAACAACTAGTAGTTCAAGCAAAACAACTAAAAAAGGTACACAAACAAAAAAAGCTACAACAACTAAGAAAACAGCAGCAAAAACAAATAACACAAAAGTTAAAAAAGTAGTAGAAGAAAAGAAAACACCTAAAGTAGAGACAGTAGAAGAAAAAATCGAAAAGAAAAATTCAGTAGGAATAGATTTAGTATTAGCATTAGCACTATTAATAATATTAACAATTGTTATATCATTTGCATTTAATGTTACTGAAAATATAAATAGAGCAAGAACATTAGAGAGATATAGAAATCGGGAATGTATATAGACAATATTAAAATAAATAGTAATTAGTAATTAAAAAATATAAATTTTTAGATATAACATAGTTACTTTTAAAACTATGTTATATTTAAATTGATTTAAATGTTAGATAAGGCATAATATATGAATATAAAAACAAATAAAGGTATAACATTAATTGCACTTGTTATAACTATAATTGTAATGTTATTGATGGCTTCAGTAGCAATACAAATGTCCTTAGGAAAAGATGGCCTTATAACAAAAGCAAATAAGGCGAGAATTGAGCAAGCAAGAACAGAACTTTTAGAAGAAGGGAAAATGCAAGCATTAAATTATAGTTTAAGAAATAATCTAGAAGGTAAAAATGATAATATTTTAAACAACTTATATACATCTAAATGGTTTACAGAAAAGTATGAGATACATGATGGTAATATATATCATAAAAATCTAAAAGAAAATATTATTACTAAAATTGATTTTGAAGAATCAATAAAAAATAAGAAAGATGATTCTAAAAATGGAAAGGGAACATCAGTATCACAACCATCATTAATTGTAGCAAATGTTAAGATAGATAAGATTACTATTAATGATAATATTATTAAAGGTATAGGACAACCATTAGCTAATATTACTATAAGGATAAATGGTAATGAATATTATACAACAGTAGATAATAGTGGAAGATGGAATAAAAATATACCATATCAAGATTCTGGAACTGTAATTTCAGTAGAACAAAATTATAAAGGTATTATTAGATATGATTCAATAAATGTTATTGAAGAATCATCTGGATCTGGAGGAAATGAATTTATTGGTGGAAATAATGAAGATGATGAAGGACCTTCAACAGTTATAAATCCATAAATTTATGTTTATGTAAAAATATTTATACAAAAAAAGAGAAATTATATTGCATAATATAGTAAATAATGATACAATAGGATTATAAATTGTAGTTGGGGTATCTTAATATGTGTAAATCTTGTGAAAAATATATAAATGAATAAGAATGATAAAAAAAGGTAGGCAGTATTGCTCTACCTTTTTGGTGCGTTTAAGATAAGATATAAACATACAATAAATTTAAAAAGAAGAATTAAAAACAAAGATATATTTCTTAAGATATATTTTAATATATACATATAATTGCAGTGAATATGTAAATATATTTTTGTTTTATAAGAAGAACTTTTTAAATTCTGCTTAAGTTTAAATAAAAAATAAATAAATGAAAGGGGAATATTTTGGCTAAAGTAAAGGACAAAAAGATAGAAACAGTTGATACTACAGAACAAAGAAAAAAACAAATAGAAGAAGCAGTAAAAAAAGTAAAACTTACTAAAATATTTAATGAAAAGGCAGAAAGATATACATTTTCAAAAGTAGGTGACTTACTAAATTTACCAAATTTAATAAGTGTACAATTAGATTCATATAATTGGTTTATTACAGAAGGTTTAACAGAAGTATTAAGAGATATATCACCAATACAAGATTATAATGGAAATTTAATACTTGAATTTTTTGGACATAGATTAGAAGATAAACCTAAATATGATCTAGAAGAATCAAGAGATAGAAATACAACATATTCTAAAAGATTATATGTAAATGTAAGACTTATAAATAAAGAAACAGGGGAAATAAAAGAACAAGAAATATTTTTAGGGGATTTCCCAATAATGACAGAATCAGGAACATTTTTAATAAATGGTGCAGAAAGAGTTGTAGTAAGTCAGCTTGTAAGATCACCAGGATGTTATTTTGTAAATGTTGATTCAAATAGTAAATATAAAACAACACCATTATATAATGCAACAATAATGCCAATAAGAGGGGCATGGATAGAATTTGAAACAGAAACAGCAGGAACAGTGTTTACAAGAATAGATAGAACAAGAAAATTACCTGCAACAACACTTTTAAGAGCATTAGGTGTTGAAACTATTGAAGAAATGGTTGAATTATTTGGAGAAGATGAAGCACTTATAAAAACAGTAGAAAAAGATCCAATAGAAACACAAAATGAAGCATTAATTGAAATATATAAAAAATTAAGACCAGGAGAACTTCCAACAATAGATGCTGCAAAAACATTGTTTGAACAATTATTCTTTAATGTAAGAAGATATGATTTGTCAAGAGTTGGTAGATTTAAATATGATCAAAAATTATCATTAGCAAGTAGAATAAATAAACAAGTTTTAGCAGAGAACATAATTGATAAAGAAACAGGTGAACTTATATTTGAAGCAGGTAGAAAACTTAAATATACAGAGGCTCTACAAATTCAAAATATGGGAATAAACAAAGTTAAAATTAAATTTAAAGGTAAAGAAATAGTAATACTTGGTAATAATACAGTAGATTTGGAAGCATTTGTTTCAGAAGAAGTTAAAAAAGAATCAGGTATTAAAGAAAGAGTAAACTATACAGAACTTTTAAAAGTATTAGATAAAGTAGAAAAAGATAAAAAATTAGATTTAGCACAAGAACTTAAGAAAAATAGATCAAAACTTGTTTCAGAACATGTAACAAAAGAAGATATATTATCAACATTTAGTTATATATTAAATTTAAATCATGGATTATATAAGATTGATAATATTGATCATTTAGGAAACAGAAGAATAAGAAGTGTTGGGGAATTATTACAAAACCAATTTAGAATTGGACTTACAAGACTTGAAAGAGTAGTAAGAGAAAGAATGACAATCAAAGATCTAGATACTGTAACACCACAAACATTAATAAACACAAAACCAATTACATCAGTGGTAAGAGAATTCTTTGGTAGTTCACAATTATCTCAATTCATGGAACAAACAAACCCATTATCAGAACTTACACATAAAAGAAGAGTATCATCATTAGGGCCTGGAGGTCTTTCAAGAGATAGAGCAGGGTTTGAAGTACGTGATATTCACTATACACATTATGGAAGATTATGTCCGGTAGAATCACCAGAAGGACCAAACGTTGGGCTTATACTTTCACTTTCAGGATTTGCAAGAATAAATGAATATGGATTTGTAGAAACACCATATAGAAAAATAGATCCAGTAACAAAGAAAATAACAGATGAAGTTGTATATATGTCATCAGATATGGAAGATAATTTTGTTATATGCCAAGCAACAGAACCTGTAACAAAAGATGGTAAACTAAAAAATGATAGAGTAAGAGCAAGATATTTAGATGAAATAAAAGAAATGGATAAAGATGAAATAGACTATATGGATGTTTCACCAAAACAAATAGCATCAATAGCAACAGCTATGATACCATTCTTTGAAACAGATGACGCAAGACGTACACTTATGGGTGCAAATATGCAAAGACAAGCAGTTCCACTTTTAAGAACTGATTCTCCAATGGTTGGTACTGGTATGGAATATAGAGCCGCAAAAGACTCAGGAGAAGTTATAAACTGTTTAGCAGATGGTTATGTACATAAATTAACAGGTACAGAAATAATTGTTAAAGGTGATGATGGAAAGATATATACACATCATTTAAGAAAATTTAAGAGAACAAATGCAAGTACATGTATAAATCAAAAACCTATCGTAAAAGAAGGAGAAAAAGTATATAAAAATCAAACAATAGCAGATGGTATGGCAACAGATAAAGGTGAAATGGCACTTGGTAAAAATGCAGTTGTAGCATTTGCAAACTGGGAAGGATATACATTTGAAGATGCTATCTTAATAAGTGATAAACTTGTTAAAGAAGATACATATACATCTATACATATAGAACAATATGATTTTGAAAGTAGAGATACAAAACTTCGGACCAGAAGAAATAACAAGAGAAATACCTAATGTTGGTGAAGATGCACTTAAAAACCTAGATGAAACAGGTGTTATAAGAATTGGGGCACATGTAAAACCAGGAGATATATTAGTAGGTAAGATCTCACCTAAAGGTGAAACAGAATTAACAGCAGAAGAAAAATTATTAAGAGCAATCTTTGGAGAAAAATCTAGAGAAGTTAGAGATGTTTCATTAAGAGTTCCACATGGAGAAGAAGGAACAATAATTGATGTAAAAAGATATACAAAACAAAATTCTGATGAATTAAAATCAGGGGTAAATGAAGTAATTAGAATATATATAGGACAAAAGAGAAAAATAACAGTTGGTGATAAGATGGCAGGACGTCACGGAAACAAAGGGGTTATATCAAGAATATTACCAGCAGAAGATATGCCATACTTACCAGATGGAACACCAATTGATATAGTATTAAATCCACAAGGGGTTCCTTCACGTATGAACTTAGGACAAGTACTTGAAGTTCACTTAGGTGAAGTAGCAAGGACACTTGGAGTTAAATTTGCAACACCAATATTTGATGGAGCATCAGGTGTTGATATCAAAGAACTATTTAAGATAGCAGGAATAAGAGAAGATGGTAAAACATACCTATATGATGGAAGAACAGGAGAAAGATTTGATAATCCTGTAACAGTTGGAATAATGTATGTATTAAAATTACACCACTTAGTAGATGATAAGATACATGCAAGATCAACAGGATCATATTCATTAGTAACAAAACAACCACTAGGTGGTAAAGCACAATTTGGTGGACAAAGATTTGGTGAAATGGAAGTTTGGGCTCTAGAAGGATATGGAGCAGCACATACATTACAAGAAATGTTAACAGTTAAATCTGATGATATTAAACAAAGAGAAAAAACATATCTTGCAATTGTTAAAGGTGAAAATATACCAAAACCAGGAATACCAGAAAGTTTCAGAGTTTTAGTAAAAGAATTACAAGGACTAGGATTAAACTTAGAAATGTATAGTGAAAATAATGAAGAAGTAATATTAAAAGAAGATGAAGATCTAGAAAAAGATAATACTATTAAGAGTAGAAATGAAATAGTTCATAAACACCATGATGGTGAAATAGAAGAAGAAGATGATGAAGATACAGCAGAAGAAAGCTTTGAACATGAATTTGAAGAAATATTTGAAGATGATGGGATGCAAGTTTTTGAAGATGAATCAGAATTAGATAAGTAATATATAATATTTAGGAAGGAGAATTATTGTGGAAGAAATGTTTGATAAAATCAGGATAAGTTTAGCTTCAGATGAACAAATAAGAGAATGGTCACATGGTGAAGTTAAAAAACCTGAAACTATAAACTATAGAACATTAAAACCAGAAAAAGATGGGCTTTTTTGTGAAAAAATATTTGGACCTACAAAAGACTGGGAATGTCATTGTGGTAAATATAAGAAGGTAAGATATAAGGGTATAATATGTGATAGATGCCGGAGTTGAAATTACTAAAAAGACAGTAAGAAGAGAAAGAATGGGACATTTGGAGCTAGCAGCACCAATTGCCCACATCTGGTTCTTTAAAGGAATACCAAATAGAATAGCATTAATGCTTGATGTATCACCAAAAGCATTAGAAAGAGTAATATATTTTGCAACATATATAGTAACAGAAAGTAGTGTTAGTGATATAAAAGTATGTGATATATTAACAGAATCAGAATTAATTGCGGCAAAGGAAAAATATCCAAATGGTGAATTTAAAGCTGAAACAGGAGCAGAAGCTTTAGAAAAATTATTAAAAAGAATAAACCTAGAAGAATTAAGACAAAAAATTGAAAAAGAATTAGAAAAAGCAAGTGCAGGTAAAAAAGGAAAACTTTTAAAGAAACTGGATACAGTAGAATCATTTATAAAATCTGGAAATAAACCAGAAAGTATGATAAAAAATGTAATACCTGTAATACCACCAGATTTAAGACCAATGGTACAATTAGATGGTGGGAGATTTGCAACATCAGATTTAAATGACCTATACAGAAGGGTTATAAACAGAAATAATCGTTTAAAAAGATTAATGGATTTAAATGCACCAGAAATAATTGTAAAAAATGAAAAAAGAATGTTACAAGAATCTGTTGATGCATTAATGGATAATACTAAAAGAGGAAAACCTATTACAGGAGCAGGTAATAGACCACTTAAATCATTATCAGACATACTTAAAGGAAAACAAGGACGTTTTAGACAAAACTTACTTGGAAAACGTGTTGACTATTCAGGACGTTCAGTTATAGTTGTAGGACCAGAACTTAAACTATATCAATGTGGATTGCCAAGAGAAATGGCTGTTGAACTTTTCAAACCATTTGTAATGAGAGAACTTATAGCAAATGGAATTGCACTTAATGATAAAGCAGCAAAAAGAATGGTAGAACAACAAAAACCAGAAATTTGGGAATATTTAGATAAGGTTATACAAGACCATCCAGTATTATTAAACCGTGCACCTACACTACACAGATTAGGTATCCAAGCATTCCAACCAGTTATAGTAGAAGGAAGGGCAATTAAACTTCACCCACTTACTTGTGCAGCATTTAATGCAGACTTTGACGGTGACCAAATGGCAGTACACGTACCATTATCACCAGAAGCACAAGCAGAATCAAGATATTTAATGCTTGCAACAAACAATCTTATAAAACCTACAGATGGACAACCTATAACAGTCCCATCACAAGATATGATTTTAGGGGTATTCTATTTAACACTTGAATATGAAGATGCAATAGGAGCAGGAAAATACTTTAAAGATAAAGATGAGGCATTATTAGCATATCAAACAAAAGATGTTACATTACAATCACCGATAAATGTAAGATTTAAAGATGAAGAAGGATCAAAAATTATTAAAACAACTGTTGGTAAATTAATTTTAAATGAAGGAATACCACAAGATTTAGGATATGTAGATAGAACAAATCCAGAAAATAGATTTGAACCTGAAATATCTTTTGTAACAAGAAAGAAAAATATTGAAGATATAATAGATAGATGTATAAGAATACATGGAATAGATAGAACAGTAGAATTATTAGACTTTATGAAATCATTAGGATTTAAGTATTCTACATTTGCAGGATTTACAGTTTCTGCATCAGATGTTTCTGTTCCAGAAGAAAAAGCTAAGATTATAAAAGATGCTGATAAACAAATAGATATGATTGTGGAAAATTATAAAGCAGGGTTATTATCAGATGAAGATAGATATAATGAAACAATTAAAGTTTGGGCAAAAGCAACAGATGATGTTCAAAAAGCTATGGAAGCAAGTTTTGACTTATACAGAAACCCAATAGCAATGATGGCACACTCTGGAGCAAGACGGAAATGTAAAACACTTAAGACAAATTGCAGGTATGCGTGGTCTTATGGCAGATACAGGTGGTAGAGCAGTTGAAATACCAATTAAATCAGCCTTTATAGAAGGCCTAGATGCACTTGAATATTTCATATCATCACATGGTGCTAGAAAAGGGCTTGCAGATACAGCACTTCGTACAGCAAATGCAGGATATTTAACAAGAAGACTTGTAGATGTATCACAAGATATTATAGTAAGAGAAGAAGATTGTGGAACAACAGAAGGTGTTACAGTTAGAGATATAGTAGATGATGGACGTGTTATAGAAAAACTTGAAGATAGAATAAGAGGAAGATATGCACTAAAAGCAGTAAAACATCCAGAAACTAAGAAAACAATAGTTGCTAAAGATGAACTTATAACAGAAGAATTAGCAAAAGAAATTGCAAATGCTGGTGTAAAAGAAGTTGAAGTTAGATCAGTAGTTGGATGTAAATGTTTACATGGAATATGTAAAAAATGTTATGGTTCATCATTATCATCAAAAACAATGGTAAACTTAGGGGAAACTTTAGGTATAGTAGCAGCACAAGCAATAGGAGAACCAGGTACACAGCTTACAATGCGTACATTCCACGGTGGTGGGGTAGCAGGTGGAGACGTTACACAAGGTCTTCCTAGAGTTGAAGAATTATTTGAAGCAAGAAAACCAAAAGGTGTTGGTATAATTGCAGAAATAGATGGTGTTGTTACAATATCATATGATGAAGAAGGATTAAGAGATCCAGAAATAACAGTAACAGGAAAAGATGAAGTAAGAACATATTCAGCAAATCAAAAAATACTTCCACATATAGCAAATCCAGAAGTAGATGAAAAAGGAAAAGCAAAACCAGTTAAAGTTAAAGCAGGTGATGCATTAACAGAAGGTTCATTAAATCCAAATGATATTCTAACAACTGTTGGTATAAAAGGAGTATATAACTATATAGTAACAGAAATACAAAAAGTATATAGAAATCAAGGGGTTGATATTAATGATAAGCATATTGAAATAATTATAAAACAAATGCTTAGAAAAGTTAAAGTTATTGAACCAGGAGATAGTAAATATTTAACATCTGCACTAGTAAATGTTGTAGAATTTGAAAGAGAAAATCAAAAATTAATAGAAGAAGGAAAGAAACCAGCAGAAGCAAAACAAATACTTTTAGGTATTACAAAAGCATCTCTTGCAACAGATAGTTTCTTATCTGCAGCATCATTCCAAGAAACAACAAAAGTTCTTACAGATGCAGCAATTAAAGGAAAAGTTGATGATTTAATAGGAGTTAAGGAAAATGTTATAATAGGTAAATTAATACCAGCAGGTACAGGATTTACAGATTATAGAGAACTTACTACAACTACAGCAATCCAAGATGAAGCAGTAGCTAAGATTCGTGCAGAAAGAGAAGCAGTAGAATTAGGATTAAGAGAAGAAAAAAATAGAATTGCACTTGAAAGAGCAAGACAAGATTTTGAAATGTAGTATTAAATTAAACCTATAGATTATTTAAAGAGACAGTAGAAATACTGTTTCTTTTTTTAATAAAAAAATTATTGTGAGAAAATATATAATAATAATAGAAAAATAAGAGAAAATAATAAAATAAAAAGGTTTACATAATTATAAGAACTGTGTTATAATATATATGTAATAAAAAATAACTTTATTTTTAAATAAAAAAGAAAGGATGATAAAAAATGTTAATGATGTGTGACTCGAGATTTAAGGAAAAACCAGAGGATATCCTTTGGTATAGACTATATCGGAATCAAAAATTGATCATATTTAAAAAGAAAGGTGAGAATATGGAGAAGGCACTAGATGTGCCAGGAAAACCAGTTTGTCTTCAATACTATAATTTTTTCTATAAGATCGGAAATACTTTCTTAAATATGAAAGAAATTTCTGGGTGTTATATTAGAAAGAGAGAAACTAAAAATGATACATATTATTTGATTGTTGAATTCAAGAATGACCCTTTGATGTATTTAGATCTTGAAGATCATTCTAGAGAAAATGTAATTGATCAGCAACATAAAATTAATGTATATATTAACAATCTAAGAAAAGGTTTAATTTAAACAAAAGACTTGGAATATATGTAAGTTAACTGACTTATACTATATTTCAGGTTTTTTCTTGTATCTTGATATATTTAAATGGTAAAATTGATGTATAGAATAATTTAAATTATATAAGAGGTTAATATTGGAAATAATAGATGTAATAGAAGATGGATATGGGATTCGGAAAAGAGAATGGAAAAGTATATTTTGTTAAAAATGGAATATATGGCGAAGATATTGATATTGATAAATGTAGTGTAGAGAATAGAGGAAATATATCATATATAGAAAATAAGGTTGTTAAAAGAGTAAGTCCATATATTATTAAAGATCGTAATATAATTAAAAAAATATCTAAATATTTATGTTTAAATATAGATAGTGTGGCATATTTAGACTATGATATTGAAAAGAAACTAAAAAAGTATTCTGTTATATCTAGTTTTAAGAAGATTGGTAAGGTAAAAGAAGAAGACTTAGAGTATCATAATATATTAGGACTTGAGGTTTTAGGAGATGAAAAAAATAGATATAATTACAGGAATAAGGTTAGTATTAAGGTAAAAATAGGAAAAGATAAAGATAATAAAGAAACAGCTATATTTCGGATATTATAAAAAGAAAAGTAATGAGATAGAGGAAGTTTCAGAATGTATTCTTGCAAGTGATAAGATAAATAGTGTTATATCAGTTTTAAATGATAAAAGGAATAATAATAAGTTAATAGAAGAAATAAAAAAAGATAATATATTTGAAATTATAATTAGAGATGTAGAAGAAGGGGTAGCGATATATCCAAAAATTAATGAATTAGAAGAAATATTAAGAAATGAAGGGATTAGTATAGTAATTAAAGAATATACGAACAAAATTGGTGAGACTAAATATATTATTGGAGAAAAGTCATTTTTTCAAGTAAATAAGTATAATACAGAAAAATTATATAACAAGATATATGAGTATGTAGAAAAGATTGTAAAGAAAGATAAAGAAAATAAAAAAGAAAGTACAAATAATGATGATGTTGATAATATTAGAATTTTAGATATATATTCAGGTGTTCGGAAGTATAGGAATATATGTTAAGAATATGATGAATAATGATAATATTACTATTGCAGGAATTGAAATAGTAGAAGAAGCAGTAAAACTTGCTAAGATAAATGCAAAAAATAATGGGATAAAAAACTATACATGTATTTCAAGTACTGCAAAAGATATATTGAATATGGTACAAAGTAATGATATTATAATAGTAGATCCACCAAGAAAAGGACTTGATAAAAAGCTTGTAGATGGACTTATTAAAAAGGATGTTAAAAATATAGTATATGTGTCATGTAATTCAAATACACTTGCAAGAGATTATAGTATATTTAAAGATAATGGATATATATTAAAAGAGATATCATGTGTAGATATGTTTCCAAATACAATACATGTTGAGGCAGTTACCCTTTTAGTTAAGTCAGGTACTGACGCAAACTAAAAGCTGGTACTCTGCCCACGCGACCTAATGAAGAAAACTTAGCACTACACTTGATAATGAACTTGTCACAAAGTTATCTAAGGTGTTTGTTGAATTTATAATGGGATTTATTTTTAAACAAAGACAAATTAGAATTTATGGAGGTTTTCTATGAAGTATGAAGAAATTAAATTAAATATTTCAAATGATAAAATTAGCAATTACAAAGTATTTAAAGGGATGAAGCTGTATTCTGAAATATTTAAATCCAAAGATGAAAAGAAGTTAATAAATAAAAGAGTATTTGTAACTCCAAAAGGAAACTATGTTTATTATGAAAGGACAGATATAAATTGGAACTATTGGTCAGATAAAACAAGATATGATTCGAGTTTTGAATTAAGTGATATAAAACATAATATAGTATTTGAAGTATCAACAGAATTGACTAAGTTTACAAAATATTTAGGAGAAGAAGTAGTCAAAAAAATTATGTTTAAAGAAAAAAATGGAGAAATAGTAGAAGTACTGGATATTTAGTACATCTTGAACTCCCTATTTATTAGATTAAGTAAATTTGGAATTTTGGAGGTATCCGTTTATGAAATGGTATAGTTATATGACTAAACAAGAAAGAAGAAATTTTCAAAAAGTAATTGCTGTATGTGTAGTAGGTGCAATTTTAATTCTACTTATTCGTATAGTTTTTTATACTATTTTGTAAGTAAAATATAAATTCCAGTTTGTCTAGGTACTACATTTTAACGATAACATTAAACTATCGTTAAAAAGTTCATGGATATGTTCCTACATACGAATGTAGCTACTTGACATACTTGGTGTTCACTCAATCCATGTTGAGACGGTAGCGTTATCGTCCAAACTTGATGTCGATAAGCATATAGATGTTGAAATTAAGCTGGATGAGCTTGATTTGACAAGTGCTGAAAGTAAAGCGACTTATGCACAAATCAAGGAATATATATTAGAAAAATTTAATTTAAAGGTTTCGACACACTATATTGCTCAGATTAAAAAGAAATGTGGTATTGAATTAAGGGAGCATTATAATAAATCGAAAAAAGAGAAACAAGTTATTCCACAATGCACACCGGAAAAAGAGGAAGCCATTATGGATGCTTTAAAGCATTTTAAGATGATTTAATAGAAATGGAGGATATTTATGAGATGGATA
>ERZ773087.319-NODE-319-length-37116-cov-3.301314_pt1 | contig 37116 bp, 33 predicted proteins | sample MGYA00511375_ERZ773087 | MGnify/ENA primary metagenome ERZ773087 (study PRJEB29015, sample SAMEA2737995) | human oral metagenome | biome: human oral; feature: human-associated habitat; material: dental | place: China | collected 2063 ...
GAAGTACTTACACTTTCTACTAACAAAAATTCTTTTAATATCACACAAGATAATCCCAAGCCAGAAGGATCGTTCATATATCTAGAACACCAGTATGGTCTAAGTGAAAGATTATCAAAAGGATATTGGAAGATAGAAAAACAGTGGATTAAAGGTAAGGTAAAGTATAGAGAAACTGCTCCTATAGACTTAAATACGAATCCAAAGCCTAAAGAAGAGATGAAAAAGGAGAAGAAAAAAACTCCAGTCCCAATAAGGGAATAGATTGATTGGCTACAAAAGTACAAGAGCTCTATTTTATTTAATCAATAAGATAGAACTCTTGTACATCTAACAGTTTAAAATGTCCTATGTAACTCATAGGACTTTTTTCAATCAAAAAAATCTAATTCTTTCTCCTTGATTTTATATCGCAAATAAATATAAAAGATCAGCATTCCCCTTGAGGAGGAAATTTTTGCGTATGCTCAAGCTCTCGTAGTTCAATGGATAGAATAGGCCCGTCCTAAGGGTTAGATGTAGGTTCGATTCCTACCGAGAGTACGTGGACATTCCGAAAAAGGCAATTTGCTTTTGGGTTTGTTCAGCATCCTTTTTATTTTTATAAGTGGTTTGTTTAATGGCAAAAACACAGGAAAATGTATTTCAGAGACACGAGAGAGATACTGGGTCTCCACAAATGCAAATCGGTCTTTTATCTGATCAAATCGCAATGTTGCAAGCACACGTTGCAACTAATGCAAAAGATTATGATGCAAAGAGAAGTCTTTTGAAAAAGGTAGCAAAGAGAAGATCTTTCTTGAGATACCTTAAGACAAAGGATCTAGATGCTTACACAAAAATCAGTAAAAAAATCTGACTTAAGGTCTAATTATTCTTAATTTTATTTATTTAATTTTACATCATTAATGGCTAAAAAAGCTACTGCCCCAGCGGCAAGCCAGTTCACAGTTCCTCTTATCAAGGAAGGGCAAAAAGTAAAGTGAACAATCCTTAAAGAAATTGAGAACGGAGTTCTTGTAAACTGCGAAAACGGTGCATTTACTGGTATCATCCTTTCAAAAGAAGCTAAGGAACTTAAAAGATCACAGTTTGATCTTAATCCATCTACAGAACTTGAGCTTGAGATTATCAATCCAGCTGTAAGACACGAAGATGGATACTATATCGTTTCAGTAACTAGACTCCTCCAATACGACGTATGGAAGTCTGTTATTGCAAAGTTCGAAAAAGATGAAATCATCACTGTTGTTCCTACTGAGGCAAACCTTGGAGGACTTTTGATCGACATGCACGGTATCAAGGGATTCATCCCATTGTCTCAACTTGCTCCTATCCACTACCCTAGAGTAGAAGATGGAGATCAAGAAGCTATCTTTGACAAACTCCTTGAACTTATCGGACAGGAAATCAAGGTAAGAGTAATCAATATCGATGAAGAAGACAGAAGAATCATCCTTTCTGAAAGAGAAGCTCTCAAAGAAGAAAGAGAAAAGGTTCTTGCTGAACTTGAAGTTGGAAAGGTATTTGATGGAGTTGTTTCAGGAATCTCTTCATACGGACTTTTCGTGACTATCGGAGGTACTGTTGAAGGTCTTGTTCACATCTCAGAAATTACTTATGGACACGTAAATGATATCGATAGACTTGGAAAAATCGGAGACAAGATGCAAGTTAAAGTAATTGGTCTTGAAAACGGGAAGATCTCTCTTTCAAGCAAACAGCTCAAAGGAGATCCTTGGTCAGAACTTCCAAAGAAGTACAAAGTTGGAGATATCATCGAAGGAGAAATCATCAGATTTGTACCTTATGGAGTATTCGTGAGAGTATTTGATGATATCAATGGACTTGTTCACCTTAGCGAGCTTTCTCAAAAGGCAGTTAACAATCCAAATGAAATCGTAAAACTTGGACAAATTGTAAAGGCTAAGCTTATCCTCATCGATCCTAAAAATAGAAAGATCGGACTTTCAATGAAACACTTGGAAGAAAAAGCTGAAGGAGAAACTACAAAAAAAGCTCCTAAAGCAAAAGAAGCTACTGAAGATGCAGAATAATTTGTCGTTAAATAAGAGAAAAACCTGAATCAATCTCAGGTTTTTTCTTTTTAACTAAAATCCTTTCAAAAAGTTGCAAAATAAAAAAATCTGAATATAATCAGCTTTAGCTTTATATTCTATACTAAATAAAATATGTCAAACGCAAAAGAACTTTTATCAACACTCAATGATCACCAATTGGCCTATGTCAATCTTGATCTCCCAAATCCAAAAAATGGACAATATATGCTCCTTGCAGCTCACTTTCAACCTGGAAAATCGATGAATATTCTCCAGGCAGCTTGTGAAGTTGCAGCTGAATCCTCTACTGGAACAAATTTCCTAGTTGAGACAGAAACTGCCTTTTCAAAAGAAATGAATGCCCTTGTTTATAAGGTAGATGTAGAAAAAGAGCTTATCTGGATCGCATACCCATGGAGACTTTTTGATAGAGGTGGAAATATTCAGAATATTCTCACCTACATTGCAGGAAATGTCTTTGGAATGAAGGAAGTAAAGGCATTAAAAATTCTTGATGTATGGTTTCCACCTGCAATGCTTGAACAATACGACGGACCAAGCTATACCCTAGCAGACATGAGAAAATACCTCAATGTTTACAATAGACCAATCCTAGGAACCATCATCAAACCAAAGATGGGACTTACTTCTGCCGAATATGCTGAGGTGTGTTATGATTTTTGGGTATGAGGAGGAGACTTTGTAAAAAATGACGAGCCACAAGCAAATCAGGATTTTTGTCCTTATGATAAAATGGTAAAACATGTAAAGGAAGCCATGGACAAAGCAGTAAAAGAAACCTGACAGAAAAAGGTGCACTCTTTCAATGTATCAGCGGCTGATTACGATACCATGATCGAAAGATGTGAAATGATTAGAAACGCAGGATTTGAACCAGGATCTTATGCATTCCTGATTGATGGAACAACAGCAGGTTGGATGGCTGTTCAGACCTTGAGAAGAAAGTATCCAGATGTATTTATCCACTTTCATAGAGCTGGACATGGTGCATTTACCAGACCAGAAAACCCTATTGGATATTCAGTTTTAGTCCTTTCAAAATTTGCAAGACTCGCTGGAGCTTCTGGAATCCATACAGGAACCGCAGGAGTTGGGAAAATGGCTGGAGATAAAGCAGAAGATGTAACTGCAGCAGAAGGTATCAGATATATGAAAAAGACTGGGCATATCTTTGAACAGTCTTGGGGAACAATTCCTGAAACCGATAAAGACTTCGTAGCTCTCGTACAAAGAGACGAAGATAATGAAGAAGTACTTACCGATGATAGTTGGAGAGCAATCAAGACCTGCTGCCCTATTATCTCTGGAGGTCTAAACCCAACTCTTCTGAAGCCTTTCATTGATCTCATGGGAAATGTAGACTTCATCACAACAATGGGTGCGGGATGTCACGCTCATCCAAAGGGAACTCAGTCAGGTGCTAAAGCTCTTGTGCAAGCCTGTGAAGCATACCAGAAAGGAGTGGATATTCATGAATATGCTAAAAATAAGCCTGAACTCGCTGAAGCGATCGAATTCTTTGAAAAACCATCTACAAAAGAAAAGATGAAAACACTTAGAATCGCAGCATAATAAAAAATCTGACGTTTTAACCAACGAAAAACAAAAATGAACCAGCTACAACAGGTCGTTCAGTTTGCTATTGAAAAATCAGCGACCACACTACTGAATCACTTCAAAAACCAATATGGAAGTCTGATTTTTCTTCCTCTATGAGTAAACGACCAAACTCCTCATAAAATTGCACCTAAAGTTGCTGAAGGTATTTTCACATCAGGACTCTTAACTCAAAAAGCTGACTGAAAATACCTGCTCTCTTTTACCGATGAAAAGGTCTGAATCGTATACGATAGCTTTCTAACAAGCTTTATCGACACGCTAAACTTTATCGCAAAAGGAGTAATGAGTACACTGGGAATGAAAATATTCTGGAGTGATTTTGCTCGCCTCTTAACTGAGAAAAAAACAACGAACCCAGCAACTTATGAAAAACGAAAGACAAATCTGAAAATCATCCTAGATACTTGCTTTGTACAGTTGGTGACTAACCTTCAATCGCAAGGGCTTCAAACAGAAATCACCAATGGAGAAACTCTTTTCCTAACAGTAAACGAAGCAAGCTCAAGCCTCAGAATCTTTCAATAAAAAACAAATATGAGGAGCACATAAGATAAGTAAAATAGAAGTTGGATCACAATAATAACTAAAAAAAGCAATAGATCAAAAAAAACCTGAATCAATCTCAGGTTTTTTTCTTATTTCTTATCTATCAAAATAGCATTCAACAGTCCATTCACTAATTTTGGAGCTCCATCATCAGAATATCTCTTTGCCAGCTCAACCATCTCATTGATCACCACAGCAGGCGGCGTATCCATCACCTTTACCTCTAAATACCCCTGCAAAAGGCATACCTGATCCATAATATCCATCTGCTCATATTGGAAAGTTTGCGTATTCTGATTAATCTTTTCAATCAATTCTTCTTCATAACGAGAAATAGCAGAAGTCACTTTAAAAACATAATCTGTATCAATCTCCTCAAGTTGCCACTGATCAAAACCATACTTCATCAAATACCCAGCATCCTCCTCGGGACTCTGATTGATCAAATACTCAGTAACTTGTGCCTGGACATACTCATCAATATGCTCTTGTTGCTGTTTTTTTGTTGCTACTTGTTTGAGAAATTCAGCATCAAAAAACGAATTTTCAGCTGGAGTATCAGGAGAAGAAATCTGATCTCATGCTTCAGCAACTTTAGATGGCTGAGCAATCAGATTTTTTTGCACTGCAGAAAAAAAACAATGCTCGTAAATATAGGCTAATACTACTTTCCTCGCATTGATTCTTTTTCTAATATCCATAGGAATAATCTTCCAGAGCTAAATAATAAGGAGACTAAGCGTCTACTACAGTATCCTTAGCCTTTGACTTAATAGTAAGAACTTGCTTACCATTATAATATCCACAAGATGGACAAACTCTATGATTTAGTCTATTCGCACCACAGTTTGGACACTTTGCAGTCTGATAAGTATTTTCTAATCTCTTAAGATTAATAGATTTCCAAGTTGAGTGTCTTTTACGAGATTGCACTTTACTCACCTTTTTCTTTGGGCCAATTGTCATCTGATAAGTTGTGATTAGTAAATTAAAAAATTATCACTTAATATTACTCAGCCTTTGCTTTTTTTGCAGGAGCCTTCTTTGGAGCTGCTGCTTTCTTAGCTGGAGCCTTTTTTGCAGGAGCCTTAGCTGGTTTTTCAGCCTTTGGTGCATCCTCTTTTACCTTCAATAGATCTTCTGGAGAAACTACCTCAACAACAGTCTTAAGATAAGTTCTTCCATTGAACTTCTTAAAGTTCTTCTTTCTGAATGCAACTACTCCATCAATTGCAGCATGTACTGAAAAATCTGCAGCTTCATAAGTATTTTTTCCGCATTCATATTTAGAACCTTTTTGTCTAATAATAATATTTCCAGCTAAAACTGGCTGTCCTCCAAAGACCTTGACTCCACGATATTTTGGTTGTGAGTCCTTTAGATTTTTAACCGAACCAGCGGCTTTTTTGTGTGCCATTATTCCTCAAACAATATAAAAATTTGACTGAAGACCTTTATAGTGATTGGCGATAGATAATCAAGAGAAAATAACACAGTTTTTAATTTTCAGCAGAAAACATCAAACAAAAAGCTGAATATATCAGATTTTTTAGCCATTTTCTTTATATCTAAAATCAAGAGAAAAATAAAGATAAAAAAATCTCTCATTTGAAATTGAAACTCAGAGCAGATTTCATACAATCTGAAATCAGATTTTTACTACTTTTGACATAAAATATAAATATGCAACTCAAAGACTATATCGCCTCAAATCTCAATGATGAACAAACCGCTGCTGCACTCCATACCAATACATCAGCTCTAATTATCGCTGGTGCTGGAAGTTGAAAAACAAGAGTACTTACCTACAAGATCGCATATCTAATCTGGTGAAAAAATATCAAAGTAGAGAGAATCTTAGCGGTAACCTTCACCAACAAAGCAGCAAACGAGATGAAAGAGAGACTAATCAAGCTTTGAGACGAAATTTCTAGCCAATCATTTACAAATGAAGAACAAAAATCTGACTCAGACTTTTGAGATTTTCTCAATGAAATGAATACAACCACTTCGAACTCAATGCAGCACCTTGATCCAAGAAAACTTAAATGGATTGGGACTTTTCACTCAATTTTCCTCAAAATTCTTAAAGAAGATATCGAAAGATTGGAAATGAAATACAACAAAAACTTCGGAATCTTAGACGCCGATGATAGCGCAAAAATCATCAGAGACATCCTCAAAAGATATGCAATGGCAGATACCTTCAAGCCTCAAGAAGTAAAAAGCTTTATTTCAAAGCAAAAAAACGAAGGAAGAACTGCAGAACTTTTCCTCAAATATAGCAACGGAAACTATGAAGATCAGATGGGAAAACTCTACCAAGAATACGAAAAGGAACTCGAAAAATCAAACAGCCTTGATTTTGATGATTTACTACTCCTCCCCTATCAACTCTTCAAAAAAAGTCCTGAAGTCCTTCAAAAATGGCAAAACAGCTTTGACTATATTCTCGTAGATGAGGCTCAAGACACCAACTGGATCCAGTTTGAACTGATGAAAATGATGAGCTGAGACTGAGCTAACATCACACTCATTGGAGACGATTTTCAGAGTATCTATGGACGAAGAGGTGCACTTATGGAGAACTTTCTCAATGTAAAACAATACTGGCCAGATATCCAAATGTTTAAGCTCCAAACCAATTATCGTTCAAAAGCTCACATTGTCTCAGCAGGTAATGCTGTTATCAAGCAAAATAAAAACCAATACGAAAAAAACATCATCGCACATAGAGAATGAAACGACAAAATTACTGTTCTCACGTACAATACTGATATTGATGAAGCAGCAAATACGATTGATCTCATCAAACAAATGAAAGATAAAGGGAAACTGAAATCACGAGGACAAGTAGCAATTCTCTACAGAACGAACTCTCAATCTCAGAATTTTGAATCTCTTTTTGTTCAAGAAGGAATCCCCTACAAAATCTATGGAGCATTTAAATTTTTTGAAAGAAAAGAAATCAAAGATATCCTTGCCTATCTGAAGGTCATCAATAACCCCTTTGATACAGTATCCCTCAAGAGAGTTCTGAATATTCCAAACAGAAAAATCTGAAAAACTTCACTTGAAAGATTAGAATCCTATGCCTTAGAAATGGGAGTGAGCCTCTATGAAATACTTCTCACACTTTCTGAAATGGGAACAACAAAAATAATTGAACAAGAATGCTGAATCAAACTAACAACTCCAGCACTCGATGGGATCAAAGATTTTATTGAACTTTTCAATCAATTAACAACAGCGATCAAAACACTCAATCCAGCAGATCTCACTGAATATCTTGTTAAAAAGATTGATTATAAAGGCTACCTTATCAAGGAAGACGACAACGAACAAACTGCAGAAGAAAAGTACGAAAACATTGGACAGCTGATCAATATGGCCAGCAAATATGAATTTTGAACCGCAAATGCAAACGAAGAAATTATCAGTTCTGGAGAAGAGTTACTGAGACGATTTTTGGAAGAAGTAACCCTAATGGTAGATACTATTGAAAACACAGATGAAAATTCTGACGCAGTCAAACTCATGACGATCCACTCTAGTAAGGGACTAGAGTTTCCAGCTGTCTTTATCGTAGGGGCAGAGGATAATATCTTTCCACTCGCAAACTCTCTTCTCGAACCCAAAATGCTAGAAGAAGAAAGAAGACTAATGTATGTCGCGATCACTAGAGCCAAAGATGCGCTCTTCATCTCGCATGCAAATAGCAGAATGACCCGAGGACAAACCAAAATGAATCCTGTCAGCAGATTTCTCCAGGAAATTCCGAACGATCTTCTTAAATTCTACGACCTTACCAAAGGCTGAGGAGCCCAGCATCAATCTTCAATCACTGAATGAGCAACTGTAAGGCATAAGCTCTTTGGAACTGGATATGTACTTGAAATATGGAATAATCTCGGAATTGTAAAATTTCATAATCCAAAATTCTGACTCAGAAAAGTTGAACTCAGATTTTTGGAAGAATGTTAAAACTCCTCTTTTTTAGAACCTAAAAAAATCTCAATATGCAACTGTGCTTTGCACCGATGGATGGGATCACAAATTGCGCAACCCGCCTGATCACCAAAAAAATTTTTGATCGTTATAAAAATCAAAACGATACCCTACAGCTACGAACTGAGTTTATGAATGCTGATGGTTTTATCATCAATCCAAGCAAAGTCATCAGACATATCTTGACAACACCTGAACAGCTCCCAATCGCTCAAATCTACTGAGGAAATGAAGTAACACTTCTACAAACCGCCAAGATCTTAGTTGAAAAATATGCCAACCAATTCTCAGGGATAGAGCTCAATACCTGATGTCCATCAAATACTGTCATGAAATGTGGTGGCGGCTCTGATATGCTCAGGCATCGTGAAAAAACTATCACAATCATCAAAAACCTTTCAAAAATCGTAAAAGAAAATTCTGATTTATCTTTTTCTGTAAAATCTAGAGCAGGACTTCATGAAGAAGACAAACCTGAACAGCTCGATTTCCTAAAAAATATCGCACCTAGCTGCGATCTGATCAGTATTCACGGGAGAACCCTCAAACAACTCTATACAGGAGATGCTGATTTCTGATTTATCAACCAAGTCAAACAGGAACTCTCCTGCAAGGTTATCGCCAACTGAGGTATCACTTCTTATCAAATGGCCAAAGAAGTGCTTGATCAATGGAAATTTGACGGGATCATGATTGGACAAGGTGCCATAGGAAATCCCCGAATCTTCACGCAGCACCTCCCATCACTCAGCGAAAAGCTAGAGACCATGCAAGAACATCTACTCATGATGATAGCCTGCGATCTACGATTTGAAGAATGGTGAGAAAAGGTAGATAACTACGCGCTCAACCAACCAACACTTGAAGATTTAGAAAAGCTGAAAAAACTGATTGATTTTTCAAAAGAATATCGTTCAGTTGTAGAATTTAGAAAATACCTTTTTCAATATATAAAGGGAATACCAGATACTCGTGAACGAAAGCAAAAGGTCATACCTATCAAAACTGTAGGAGAACTATTCTCTGCATTTGAGGAGTTAGCCTCTCACGGATAAAACTAACTATCATTGCGAACTTTCACTGCAGTGGTCATTGCGAATATAGTGAAACAATCGAGATTAAAATCAAACTTGCTTATTATAGATCTCCACAACTTTACCTCACAATGCCTCAAGAAAAATCTGAACAAAAACCAGATTTTTTTTCTTGTTAAGACTTGTATTCTCTACAAAAAACACTATAAATCAGATAATTTACTTTTTCATATATTCATTCAAGATGCAAACGACAAGTATCAAAACGATCTATCAAAGCTACGAATCACTTATCGGAAGCAAGATCATCGTAAACGGACGAATAAGAAGTCTTAGAGATTGAAAGACTTTTGGATTTATCGAACTCAATGATGGTTCATATCTAAAAAATCTTCAGATCGTTTTTGAACAAGAACTTGAAAATTTCAATGAAGTCGTAAAATACGGAACAGGGAGCAGTCTTCAGATTGAAGGAGATCTCATAAAATCCGAATGAGCAAAACAAGCTTTTGAACTCAAGGCTACAAAAATAACTCTTTTGGGAGCAGCAGATGAAACATTCCCACTCCAAAAAAAGAGACACTCTTTTGAATATCTCAGAACTATCGCCCACCTCAGACCGAGAACAAACACTTTTTCTGCAGTATTCAGAGTAAGAAGTCTACTTTCTTTTGCTATTCATAAGTTTTTTAATGAAAGAGGTTTTATCCGAGTACATACACCAATTATCACAGCAAGTGATGCTGAAGGAGCTGGAGAAATGTTCCAAATCACAACTCTAGACCTGAAAAATACACCAAAAACTGAATCTGGAGAGGTAGATTTTTCTAAAGACTTCTTCTGAAAAAAGGCTGGTTTAACAGTAAGTGGACAACTTGAAGGAGAGACTTTTGCATCTGCCTTTGGGAAAATCTATACTTTCGGACCAACATTCCGTGCAGAAAATTCAAATACAACAAGACACCTCTCAGAATTTTGGATGATTGAACCTGAAATCGCATTTGCTGACCTCAAAGAAAATATGCAAATCGCAGAAGATATGATCAAATATGTCCTTAGATATGTTTTAGAAGAAGCTCCTGCTGAGATGGAATTTTTTGACCAATTTATTTTTCCAGGAGTAAAAGAAAGAGCTGAGAAACTAGTTAATTCAACTTTCGCGAGAGTAACCTACACCGAAGCAATTGAACTCCTCAAAAAATCAGGACAAAATTTTGAATACGCTCCAGAATGGGGTATTGATCTTCAGACTGAGCATGAGAGATTCCTCTCAGAAAAAGTCTTTAACGGACCAGTATTTGTAACCGATTATCCACAAGAAATTAAAGCCTTCTATATGAAACTGAACGAAGATGGGAAAACCGTTAGAGCAATGGATATGCTCGTACCTGGAATCGGAGAACTCATCTGAGGATCTCAAAGAGAAGATAACTACGAAAAATTAACGAAAAAAATGGAAAATCTCGAGATGTCTACAGAAGACTATCAATGGTATCTTGATCTTAGAAAATATGGAAGCGTTCCACATTCAGGTTTTGGACTTGGATTTGAGAGACTCGTAATGTATGTAACTGGTATGGAGAATATTCGTGATGTAATTCCTTTCCCAAGAACGCCTAAGAATTGCGAATTCTAAATTAGGATCTAGAAAAGAGAAATCAAAAAAACAAATCCAGATTTCTCTTTTTTATTTATATTGACTTTTATTACAAAATAATTATCATAGCATTCAGAAAAATAAAAAAACATAAAAAACAATGAAAAAGTATTTTACTCTTATGCTTTTAGGAGCATTACTCGTCAGCTGCAAAACAGAGCCAGCACCAATCGCATATGCAGCGGCTGGATTAATTGTCTTAATCAGTGTATTTCTTATGTATACAATTATGGCAGCATCAAAACTCTTTATCACGGAAGGTGATGAACTACTAAAAGATGACATGACAAAAAAAGAGGAAAAAAATGCTGAAGATTCTCCACTATCCCTCCAGGCATCCTGAGAGACTAAAAAACCTCCTTGAGATTTACTCAAAGAGGCTTTTTTTTAAGAAAGTCAAGGCATAAGGAACAAATCCCCATTCTCAAAAGTCCATCAACTGATCTGAGATACAAGGCGAAGAAATTTTTCTTGTTCCTCAGCGACTCCAAGAAACATAACCAGTTTTTTCTCAGATTTTTGGATTTTTGGCTCAGAAAGCTGATAAATCTTAGCATAATTCATCACAACCGCCTGAGAAATTACCCCTTTTTTCAAAAGAGCAGTAAAAAGATTTCTAAGTTTTCTCCCATCATTAGGGAGTAAAAGCTGGAAGGTATGCATTTGCGTAAAGAAAAAAATTAAAACTGAACAATTTTATAGTTTTTCTTTCCTTTCCTAATAAGCAAGACTCAATTAACCGCATCACTCCTTAAAAACTTCTGACCAATATCAGAAACAAGCTGCTCATTTACAGAAATCGCCCCCTGAGCAATAAGTTTCTTCGCATCTCCATTAGATTCACACACTCAAGCCAACACCAAAAGTTCCAAAATTCTGATTTCATCTTCTTGAACTCTACAACCTCCAGTCTCCCTTACTAAAGCCTGCAATTCATCAGTAGAAAAAGCTGACAATAATTCCATTTTATCTCTTTCCCCAAAAAGGAATTCTGAAATCTTTTCAGCCTGCTGAGCAGCTTCCTCTCCGAAAAGAGTTTGAATCACATAATTCGCTAACTGTCTCTGTCCATACCTAAGCTCTGGTTGCTGAACATGTTGCGAAACAATCGCCTCTATTTCTGAGATTTCAAGCAAAGTAAAGGCCCTCAAAAATTTCTCTACATCAGCATCCGCAGTATTCACAAAATACTGATACACAAAATATGGACTATTTTTCTCCTGATCTAACCAAATTGCATTTCATTCAGATTTTCAAAACTTTTTTCCTGTTGAATCCATCATCAAAGGCAAGGTCATAACATAACTTTCTAACTCACCTTCCGTCTTTTTACGTAGCATTTCAGTTCCAGTCACCATATTTCCTCGCTGATCAGATCCTCAAATCTGAAGCTTTACACCTTCATTTTCATACAAATGAACAAAATCATTTCCTTGCAAAAGCATATAGCTAAACTCAGTATAACTGATCCCAGACTCAGTATTTTCCAACCTTTTTTTTACTGATTCCTTACTAAGCATAGTATTTAGCGTGATATATTTCCCAACTGTTCTATACCAGTCAAAGACTGACAAATCCTTGTAAAAATCATAATTATTCACGACTTTAAATTGAAAATCCTTTCCTGTCAGTTTTTTTAAATTTTCCAAAATCTGACCAACTTGTTTGGTAATCGCCTCTTGATTATGCCTTAATTGATCAAGTCAAAGGAAGGCTCTCGCCTCACTCTTCCCAGTTGGATCACCAATCATCCCAGTTGCACCTCAGATCAGCATCACAAAAGTATTTCCCCTCTTCATAAAATTTACTGCAGCCATAAAGGTCAAAAAATGCCCAAGATGAAGAGAATCCGCAGTTGGATCATAGCCACAATAGAATTTCTCGCCTCACTTTTCATACAAATCAAAAAATTTCTCATCAGTATACTGATAAAGCAATCCACGAGCCTCCAATTCCTCTCTAAGTTTCATTCTATTATCGCTAAAAAGTAAAATCCTTCATCAAGATATACGATTTTTTGAGTAAAATGCAATCAAATCAAAAAAAATCTGATTTTTTGTGCTTAAAAATTTGTTTTTTCAAGACTTTTCAGATATAATTAAAAAGATTTATATTTATTAGAAATAGCTCAAAATGAGCCTAGAATGAGGAAGCTACGCATCTTATGAAAAAGGAAAATCAGCAAAAAAAAGCACTGATAAAGTTTCTAGTATTAATAAAAAAATTGGACAAGGAGAAAATCTTGATAGCCTTAAATATTGGAACAAAAAAGAAGAAAACTATATACAAGAAATCAAAAAAACACTCTGAGCAATCACTATACAAAAAATAAATGAGATAAGTAATTGAGAAAAACATCTTATATTCACAACAGATAAAGAAAAGAGCGAGATAAATAAATGAAGAATCCAGCTTGCCTCTATAGTAAAAAACTATCTAACTAAGTTTCAAAACATCTTAAAAAATGAAGGACTAGAAAAGGAAAATCGAGTATATAAAAAACTAACAAATATTATAAATTTTCTAGAGAAGTGAGAACAACTAACAAATGATACAAAAAATCTTCTGAAAAATACTAAATTTGATCTAATAAAACTCACAGCAAAAGCGATCACTCATGTTCAGAACTATATGAGCAACAATATTTGAATCCTGAGGAGAAAGAAAAAAAGCTGAGGACCAAACGAAAATTGACAAACAATCTCTAACGAAACTTTTAACAGCCTAATAAAATCAAATCTAAGCGAAAAACAAATATTAGAACAAATCAAAGGGAAGAACGTAATAAATTCAACAAAAAAATACCTAGAATATTTTAGAAATATTCTAAAGAATGAATGAATATCCAAAGAAGAGGGATGGCTATTAAAAAAGCTTAATAATTTCTACAATTACCTAACAAAAAAAGAAGCATTAACTGAAGATACAAAATCAATTCTTATATGAAAAACGACTCATGAGGAGAGTCTAGCAAAAATTATAGATCACCTCAGTACCTATATTAAAAGAAATGCAGATTTCTTAAAAAAGAAACAAAAATCTAGTTGAACTCAAAGCTATACATCAAAAAGCACAAATAGTCTAGAAAGAGATAATATTCAAAAGAAAACAAAGGAAAAAGAGCTAAAAGAACAACAAAACGAAAAAAAATATACAACAAAAGCAGAACTCCTAGAACAAAATAATGATAAAAAAATTATGGATTCCACTGCTGGAACAACTGAAAAAACTGATTTCATCAAAGAGCTAGACAATCTCCCCCAAGAAGATATCCTAAAAAATATTCCGAAAGAAACCTACAAAGAATACCTAAAATCCTTCATAAAAAGTCCTGAAGTTGAAGCTCTCAAATTGAAGACAGACAAGCTCATGTCACTTCTATCAAAGCTCTTCATAAAAGATAAATCGAATCCTGATCTCATAAAGCTTCAAAAAATTCGAGAAGAGAGCCCTATAAGAGAGGAGATGATTATAAACGAAAAACAACAATTTCAACAGATCATTAAAGAACAGGCTGAGTTAACAGCCTTAAAATCATGAAAAATACTGTTTGAGAAGCTAGGAATCTCAGCAATAAATTGAAAAGTAATACAAAAAGCTGAGGGGAAAAGCTACTACCAATATAGCGATGCCAATAATCCCAAAATCTCCTACCAATTTACACCAATCACAGGAGAATTTTCTATAAGTACCAATAATATCAACGATGAAACAAGGTCCATAGATATTACAGGGATAAAACAAAAAAAACTCTTTAAAATCCCAGGGTTCACCGAGCTAATGAATCAAGCAGACCCAAAAACCATACTCCCAGATAAAAGACTAGATTCATACGAAGAAATCAAAAAAGTAATTGAAACTAAGCTTGGAGAAAATATTCAACACAACCTCTGAGATACCGAAGCGACCAACATCAAACATGAAATAGAAAAAGAGCAACTAGAAACCGGAATCATCACAAAAATCAAATCCGGACTTGGACTAAAAAAAGAACAACTCAATAAAAATACTGATCCTGGTTATTATAGCTTCTTTGCTCCAATCCTAAAAACATTCAAACAACCAAACATCTCAACAAATCAATTAAAAATATTAAAACAATTTGCAGATCGTATCGGAGAAAGAGGACAATTTACCAACTGAAAAACACCAACAGAGACTAATGAAGTCGTTCAATATACAGATTTCAAAAAACATATTGAAACCCCAAGAAATTTGATTAAATATGCCCTCTCCTGAGAAAAAATTAGAGATATAGAGACGCTACAAAACAATCGAGAAAAATCAAAATTTACCATAGGGAAAATTATGAATCGATTGGAGAAATCTTGAGGGAAAGGAGGTCCAGACGATAGGATTCTAGATATCGAAAAATTCTCAACACTCGTAAATCTACGAGAAAGCCCAGATATCACAAGAAATAAGGAATATCAAAGTAGCTACAATAAGCTTCTTAGCGATATCGAAAGCGAATATCTAGCACAAATAGAACCAACAGTCAGAAAGGAAGAAATCGCCTATGCTGAGAATGAGATCCTACCAAAAATCCAAAATACACCTGCATAAAAAAACAAAAAAAATCTGATTTTATTCTTTTTATCAAACTTTATGGAAATCTTTAGTTGAAAAATCAAAAAACTCAATATCAGTAACTGAGAAGGAATCGTAGCTATGCTCAATACTCAAGAAGCTACTGCCTACGGAATCTCCCCTCAAGACAAAATCTCACTCATCAGAAATAAAGAAGAATATGTCGTTGATGTTGCATTTTCTGATGAACTCGAACCTGGAATTATCTGAGCAACTCAAGAATTACTAGATAACTACCCAATTATGGAAGGAGATAATGTTCTCGTTTCATTCATGAGGACAAACCCACTGTCTCTAGTAGCCATCAGAAAAAAACTCCTCTGAGAAAAACTCACTACCGAGGAAATTGACGCTATCATCGAAGATATGCAAAATAATAAACTTTCAGATCTGATTTTAGCCTATTATACCGCGACTAGCTTTTTCTACAAATCTGATCCTGAAGAACTTGCCTATACTACGAAAGCAACCGCTTATACTGGAGATATGTACCGTTTTCCAGGGATTGTTGCGAGTAAATATTGCATCTGAGGAGTATCAGGAAACGAAACCACAATGATCATCGTTCCACTGCTCGCTTCACTAGGAATCACAATCCCAAAAACCTTCTCTAAATCAATCACCTCTCCAGCTGCAACTGGAGAATGCGTAGAAGTACTCATGAAGAGCGAACTTAAAAAAGCTGAAATCATCAGACTCGTAGACAAACACAAATGTTGCCTCGCTTGGAATGGGAATCTTAATCTCGCACCAGCAAACGATAGAATTATCAAAGTCTCAGCTCCACTTGGGATGGAACCTTATGCCAGAATGATCTCAAGTATCATGGCAAAAAACTACGCTATGGGAATCAACCATTGCTTGATCGACATCCCAGTTGGCCCAACCGCAAAAGTGACAAACCAAGCCGATGCTGAGAGAATCGCAAGCCATTTCAGAAATATCGGTTCATCACTAGGGATAAAAACAGAAGTCGCGATTACTCAAGCCATTCAGCCAATCGGAAACGGAATCTGAGCAGCCCTCCAAGTAAGAGAAGTTCTTAGAATCCTGCAACAGCACCCAGAAAGAGCTCTTGATCTTCAAGAAAAAGCACTTGATTTAGCAACTCAGCTCATCGTAATCTGCGGTCTAAAAGAAGACTATTCCTCTGCCCTAGAACTTGCCACTTCAGAACTTCACAGCTGAAAAGCACGAACAAAGCTTCAAGAAATCATTAAGGCACAAGGAGGAGAAAAACCCGATATCAACTCTGAAGAACTTTCACTCGGATCAGAAACCTTTGACTATACCGCACCAACCGAGGGAGAAATCAGTAGTATTGATATGAAGTATCTCAATATGCTCGCGAGAACGCTTGGAGCTCCAGGAGATGCCTGAGCGGGGCTCTTTCTACACAAAAAACTTGGAGACAAAGTTCAGAAGTGAGAAAAGCTTATTACCTGCTATGCAAATTCAGTCAATAAACTCAATCTTACAAAAGAACTTTTTGAGGAAAAATCTCCTTATACCTTCAGCTAAACGAGTAAATAAATAATTAAAATAAAAACTGATCTCAATCTCTGAAATCAGTTTTTTTATTATCTTTCTCTAGCTAACTCTTATTCAAGCGCGAAAACAAGCTCAAGCTGAGCAGAAATCTTTTCCTCACCTGCGGAAACCACTTCTGTCGTTTCATCTGCCAGCTCAGCAACAGAGCTCTTCGCCATCATCGCCATTGGATAATAAGGCCTCTCATAGTCACGATCCATACTATCAGCAGAGATAGCAAGTACTTTACCTAACTTTTTACCAGAAAGCTTAGCAATTTGTTCTGCCTGCATTTTCGCATTCTCAAATGCCTTTTCTCTCGCCTCAAGCTTTGGCTTATCAAGAGATGAAAGTCCATATACGGTACTATCCACCTCAATATTTCAAATCTCAGGTAAAAGCTGAAGAATCTGATTTCCCTTTTTCTCAAAATCTGCTCCAGCAAGTTTTATGCTATAAGTTGCCTCTGTCTGATACCCAAGAGAAACACGATCTCAATCCTCCCAATCATAATCTGGAGAAGTTCTAAATGCTTCAGTCTTAAGGTGTTCTGAAACACCAAGTTCAGAAAGTCCTTTTCTCAACGTATCAATGTTCTGGTTTACCAATTTTTGAGCAGCTTGCGTAGTTGCCCCAGTCTGAGCAATAGAAAAAGTAATCGTCAACTGATCTGGAGTCGCACTCGCCTCACCAACTCCAACAACACTTACACTTTTTTGCTCAACAGGACTAGGAACATGACTATTCGTAAAATAGTAGGTTCCAGCTAGCACTCCAGCAATCACCAAAAGTAGCAATCTATCCATAGTTTTCATCGTTTCTACTCTTTTAAGAGATAAAAAAGCCTGAAATAAGCTCTATATCTACAGAGTGTAAGACTTCTACCACCAAAGTCAAGCCAGAATTTTAAGCACAAAAATAGCCTTGAAATCAGCCTTTTTTCTCCTATACTCAAACGACTTTTATATACTGAGAGATTGAAATGAAAATCGCCTTTGTCAACTGTCGGACCATGCCATGAGGCGTAATGCAAGTACTAAACGACCTTCTCATAAAAGCTCTCAGAAAAAACTGACCAGAAGCACAAATCCAGCTTTTCACGCTCATTTCAGAACAAAAACAGCTTCATATCCCCATTCCCTGATCCCCTGAAAAAAGCTATACTATACCTATTATTCAAGCACTACCAAATTGGCTTGCAAAACTTTTCCTCTATTTCAAAAAAAGAAAAGTCAAAATGCTTTCTTCAATCTTTGACTACCGTAACCTGATCGTTTTTTATCCGCTATTCATGAAAATTCTCTCAAGAAAGATAAAAAAACGAAAACCTGATGAAGTTCAGATTTCATCTTTCGCTATTGCAAAAAATATCGATCCAATCGGAGTTCCAACCTCACTATACCTACACTCTCCAATGCAATATATTCGAAGTCATTATGAAGAATACCTAGGCAAATTTCATTGATGGAAGAAATGGCTTTTTAAAAAAATTGCTCCGAAGCTTCGCAAACGAGATCAGTCCTATACCAAATTTGACACAATAATTTCTAATAGTCATTATACTCAAAAATTAGCTAAACAGATCTACGGTTTCTCATCAACTGTTCACTACCCTACCATCAGTGATCAATACCGATATATGGGCATTTCCCAGACTCCAAAACCATATTTTGTGTGCGTAGGAAGACTCGTGAGCTTCGTGAGAGAGTGTGAAGTCATCATCAAACTTTTCAATGAGCTCAAATTACCTCTTCTAATGATAGGTTCTGGACCAGATGAAGAAAAATTAAAAAATATCGCTGGAGAAACAATCATTTTTACAGGACGAATGCAAGAAGGACTCGCTGAAACCATAAAAAACAGTTCAGGACTCATCAATCTCACAAAGGAAAGTTTTGGAATAGGAACGGCAGAAGCACTTCTCATGGGGGTTCCAGTCCTCGGATTTGAAGAGGGCGCTAGCGCTGAACTTATTCACCAGGATTCAGGAATTCTCGTAGCAGATAAGTCCCTTCCAACCCTAAAAAAAGCAATGCATGAATTTATGAGCAGAGCCCGAGATAGAAAAAAAATCTCTGAAAATATCAGGTATAAACTCCAAAATAATAAATAAAAATCTGATCTCCCAACTGAGAAATCAGATTTTTTATTATTTTAAACTTTTAACCAAGCTTTCTCTTAACAGCAATCTTTCCATCCTGTCCAATCTGAGAGATCACAACATGAATCGCATCTCCAACCTTGAAATGCTTATCCAATCCATCAGTGAATTTCTGACCAAGATTCGAAACATGGCAAAGTCCCTGTTTTCCCTTTGGCAGTTGAACAAAAAGTCCGTATGCCTCAACTCTTACAACCTTTGCATCAAAAACCTGTCCAACTTCCAAATCTGTAGCAATTTCCATGATCAGATTTTTCGCCTTTTCAATAATTTCCTGTTTGCTATGAGTCAAGAAACATGTTCCATCATCTTCAAAGTCGATCTTGATATTATCACATTGTTCAATTATTTTATCAATAACTTCACCTCCTTTTCCAATAACTTCCTTGATTTTCTCAGGGTTGATCTTAAACACATGAATCTTAGGCGCATATTCCTTAACAGCTTCTCTTGGCTGTCCGATAGTCTCAAGCATAAAGTCCATAATCTCCTTATATCCTTTACTTGCTCTATCTATAGTCTCGTGGATAATCTGGAGTGTGAGTCCCTTCAGTTTAGTATCAAGCTGAATAGCATTGATTCCTTCTTTGGTTCCAGCAACCTTAAAATCCATATCTCCAGTAAAGTCCTCAGTTCCCATAAGGTCATTAAGAATGCGATACTTAGTAATGGTTCCATTTTCTAGATGCTCACTCATCAACCCCATAGCAATTCCAGCTACTGGCTTCTTGATAGGCACTCCAGCATCCATCAATGCAAGTGTAGAACCACAAACTGATCCCATACTTGTTGAACCTCCAGATCCTAGACATTCACTCACAACTCTGATTGAATACGGAAAATCTTCTTTGCTCGGAATCATATTTTCAAGTGCTTTCTCAGCAAGTCTTCCATGTCAGATTTCTCTTCTTCCAGTTCCCCTCATAGCTTTCGCTTCTCCAGTTGAGAATGGAGGGAAATTATAGTGATGAAAATACTTTTGTTGCACATCATCATGTTCCATATCATCAAGCACCAAATAATCAGTTGGCCCACCAAGCGTAACCGTAGTGAGTACCTGAGTATCTCCTCTCCAAAAAAGTCCACTTCCATGTACTCTAGGCAAGTTATCAACTTCACAATAAAGTGGTCTAATATCAAGCTCTCCTCTATCATCTATTCTCTTCCCTGTTTCAATAGTTCTTGATCTAATAAATTTCTTAATTGCATTGAAAACTCCCATCTTAATTTTACTTTCAGTGTATTCGCTCGCCTGCTCACTCTCAGCCTTTTCAGCTGCTAGTGCCAAAGCCTCTTTTTCATACTGAGAATAGAGCTCATTAAATGGAGTCTTAGTATTCCCAGCCATCGCCTCAAGTCTTTCAGCAGTCAAAACCTGATCTACCAATTGCATAGTTTCCTCAGATGGCTTATTAAAAGTGATTTCCTGAGTTTTAATCTCCAAAGTTTTCAAAAAGTCTAACTGCCAATCACATGCCTCATCAATTACCTTTTGTCCAAGGTCAAAGGCCTTTTTCATCAAATCATCTGGGAATTCTTTTCCCTCACATTCAATCATATTGATATAACCTTTCTTTCCAGCAACCAAAAGATTTAATTCTGATTTTTCCAACTGTTCAAGAGTCGGATTCACGATAAATTCTCCATCAAGATATCCTATCTGCGCAGCTCCAACAGGTCCATCAAACGGAATCCCAGCCGCCATAATAGAAAGTGAGGCTCCAATAATATGCATTACTCCAAGCCCCAACTGATGATCCAATGCAAGCGGAGTAATTGAAACTACCACATCATTAATCATCCCTTTTGGAAACATAGGTCTCAATGCTCTATCTGTTAACCTCGCATACAAGATTGCAGTATCAGAAGGTCTTCCCTCTCTTCTTCTATATACAGCCCCAGCAATTCTTCCAGCAGCTGAATAACTCTCTCTCATATCAATCATCAATGGCAAAAAATCGAGTCCTTCTTTCGGATTTTTCTCCATAACTGTTGAGTAAAGCATCACATTTTCTCCCATCTGCATTCTAATACTCGCATCAGCCTGCACAGCCAATTTCCCTTTTTCAAGAGAAATTTCCCTTCCTTGCCAAGTCATTGATTGGCGAGCAAGCTCAAATTGTTTTCTTACTACCATTTTTTTATATTCTAAAAAATAAAAAAGTCTGAGAAAATCCGCCTCAGCACTCTTCTTCAAGATAGATTAAAAAGCAAAAAAATCAGATTTTTAGCCTCCTTTCCTGCTTTTTAATCCACCTAAATGTTGAGGGCAATCTTCACAACAAAAGTATAGCTATTTTTTCAGATTTTGCAAGAGCTAACTAAAAATTAGGCATACTGCTCCTTGAGCTTAAAGAAACATTTTCAGCATACTGACTCATAGCGAACATCACCACTTCCATCTATTGCTACCTGTGCTCCTGTGAACACCGGTCTTCAGTCTATAAGCCTTAAATTACATACTGCTTTCCTCCCGCAGCGACAAATCGTCTTTAACTCCTCAATACTATGCGCCAATGCTAAGAGCCTTCCACTGGCAGGAAAGGTTTGCAATAAAAAATCTGTCCTCAATCCATAGCAAATTACTGGAATATCTCTCAAAATCGCAATTTCAAAAAGCTGATCAATCTGTGCTTCCTCCAAAAATTGCACTTCATCTACCAAAATACACGCATATTTTCCCTGTTCAGAAATCCTATCTAGAATATCATCAATCCTCTCCCCCTTTTCAATAAAAGCATCAACCTTTCTCTCCAGTCATATTCTAGAAACAACACTAGCGCCTCACTTACTGTCAGTAGCTGGCTTTAAAATCAGCACCTGCATACCTCTTTCCTCATAGTTATATGCTACCTGCATCAGCGCAGTTGATTTCCCAGCATTCATTGCCCCATATCTAAAGTAGAGTTTCGCCATCAAATACCAAATTTTTAAAAATAAAAAAAGATAAAAAGCTGATTTTTCAGCCTTTTATAACCATTATAGACTTTGCTGAGCAACCTGTTCCACACGAGCAACCGCATCCTGCTTTGAAAGCGTCAAACGAATAATACTCTCCTCAAGTGCTTTTACATCATGAGGAATCCCTCCTTCCAAAGTAAGAATATCTCCCTTATGCAAATGATAAACCTGCTCCTCCACTCAAAATTCAGCTTCTCACTGAAAAAGTTCAACAACAATCGGAAAGGCAGTTTGATGCCTCTTCATTTCCTGCCCCTTTGAGAGACAGATGCGAATTTCCTTTGAGAATGGAGTATCCAAAAGAAGCTCGACCTGTGGCTTATCTGCAGCATATACCGCATTATGTATCAATGAATTAGTTTGCATTACTCATAACTAGAAAAATAAAAATCAGATTTTTTTATATTTTTTTACCTCCCAAAAACAAGAAAAAACTGATCCTTCCAATCAGCTTTTTCATTCTTTACATAGTCTAAAAGCGAAATTATCAGCACAAGAGAATAAAAAATTACTCTTTCACCTCTTGCATCTCATAAAATTCAAGAATATCTCAGATATCAAGTCTCTTTCCCATCTTCACCTTCATTCCACAATCCTCTCCTGCATTCACTTCTTTCACCTCATCCTTATTTCTCTTGAGAGACAAGATCTCCCCATTTGTCAAAATATCCTCTCCTCTGTATACTCTAAACTTAAGCTTATTTTTCACCTTTCCTTCCTTAACCATTCCTCAAATCGTCATTTCTCTGGTCTCAGTATGGAAAACTCAGAGGATCTCAAGCTTTCCAACAACAACCTCTTCTTTTTCAACCTCAACCATACCAAGCAAAAGATTAGTGAGATAATCAGTCAATTCATAGATGATATCGAAGGTTTTCATCTCAATTTTGAGAGATTCAGCCTTCTTTTTAAGAGCTGCATTCATTGAGATATTAAATCAGAGCAAAATTGCTCTTGAAGCCTGAGCGAGCGAAAGATCACTTTCTCCAAAATATCCAACATCACTATGCACAACCTTGATAGTAACATGCTTTGGTAGAGAAATCCCATCAACAGCCTGTTTCAAGGCTTCCAAACTTGAAGAACCATCTGCCTTCAAAATCAGTCTTAATTCTGATATCTTTGACTGATCTCCAGCCTTCAACTGAGCCAAGAACTGTTGCAAAGCTCCATCTCCCTTTGCCTTAGTCTCATTTTCCTTGATAAAGGCAATTCTCTGATTAGCCTCTTTTTCATTAGAAACAACCTCAACAATTCTTCCTGGTTCTGGCAACTCAGTAAATCCAAGAATCTGAACTGGCTCTCCTCCTGAAATTTTTGAAGCATTCTTTCAAATCCAGTTCTGCATTCTTCTAACCTTACCATAAGTATTATAAGCTACGATAATATCTCCATTTTTGAGCGTTCCAGTTAAGACAATCAAACTTGCAACTACTCCTTGCTTTGGATCTTTATAGGCGTCCACAACAACTCAAACTGCCTGTCTCTCAGGATTATACTTTAGTTCTAGCATCTCAGCCTGCAAAAGTACATACTCTAGCAAGACATCAATTCCCTGCCCGGTTTTTGAAGAAACTCCAACAAAAGGTGTCTCTCCTCCCCAATCCTCTGGAGTCAAACCATGCTTGGCAACATCAGCTTTAATCTGTTCCATATTATTACCAGGTTTATCAATCTTAGTCACTGCAATAATAATAGGCACTCAAGCAGCCTTCGCATGATTGATTGATTCAATCGTCTGAGGCATCACGCTATCATCAGCCGCAATCACAATAATCGCGATATTTGTAAGTTTCGCTCCTCTCGCTCTAAGCGAAGTAAAGAGCTCATGCCCTGGCGTATCAATAAAAGTAATCTTCTTATTATTATAATCAATCATCGAAGCTCCGATTGACTGAGTAATACCTCCAGCTTCTCAACCAGCAACACTCGTTTTTCTCAGATAATCAAGCAATGAAGTTTTTCCATGATCTACATGTCCCATTACAGTAACTATTGGAGCTCTCTCAACCTGATGTTCAGCCTCCTTATCAATATCCAAGATCTTCTGCAAATCTCACTCCATAAAACTCTGAGCATCCAAGGTTGCTTCTTTTTTCTTGAGCAAAACACCTAAATCTTCAGCAATCAAAGATGCTGTATCAAAATCCAGACTTGCATTCAAACTTGTCATAATACCATTTGCAATAAGCTTTTTCATCACCTCAGGCAAAGGAACTCAGATCTTTTCTGAGAACTCTTTTACGGTAATATTCTCATCAATTGTCACCTCCGTTTTCTTTACAAGGTTTGCTGAAGTTGTAGCTTCCTTGTGTACCTTTGGTGCAACTGGCTTATTCTCAGGTCTCTTTTCAACTCTTTTCTCAGGTTGTGAAGTATGATGTTTTTTAGCAACTCATTCAGAAAAATCTGATTTCTTTTCTGGTGTTTTCTCGGTCTGGAATCTTGCAAAATCAGCAGCTGTCGCGATAACTTTTTCCTTTGGCTTATAAGTTCCCTGCCCAATTGAGATATTCCCATGCTGCTTTTTTGCTGGAAATTCTTTCTTTTCTTTTGGTTGTTCAGGAGCTGAAGAAATCTTACGCGCCTCATATCTCTGCGTAGGTTGAGAGAAACTAATTCTTTCCTGAGAAACTTCCTCACTAGAAACCACAGGAATCTGAATATTATGCAATGCAAGATCATCTTCATCTTGCTCAGGTTCTACAGTCTTTTCCTCCTGTTTTGAAAATCCAAGTCCAGACAAAAATCCTCCTCCGAATCCTAATTCATCAGACTTCAAAACTTTAGCCTCTTGAGCCGGTTTTTTAGCAGGTTGTTTTTCTTCCTTAGCAGTTTTCCCTCACTTAGACGGCAATTGATCCAAAACATACTTAATCTTTTCCAAATTTGCATCAGAAATAGTCGCAGCCTTTGCACTGAGCGGCTTATCCATCACCTTTTCATACACTTTGGCAAAAGTTGCTTTATCAATTTTAAGTTCTTCGATCACATCTACAATACGAGGCATATCCCTGCTCTATTTAATAATAAAAAAGCTGAAAAAACTGACTCTAGTGTAGTGAAATCAAGCTCATTTGCAAGGAAAAGTATCCAAGAAAAACAAAAAAAGTCCTCACAATGAGGACTTTCTTTCTCCTAGTTAATACAAGGATTTCTTCAGCTTTTTGAAACTATTTTCTAAGTTGAATAGTATCAGTCATCCAAGCTCCGATCAAGTAAGAGAATGATCTCCAATCAGTTGGAGCTGAATAATAGTGAGGTCTATTTTCCTTAGTTGCAACTTTCTCATTTTCTTCATATGCAAGGATAGCATCAATATTAGACTTTACCTCATCTGAAGCTTTAATCCAGTTCTGATCTCCAGAAAGTTTTGGAGATTGCTTTTTCAAAGTATCAACCAAATTATCCCAAATCTGACTTACAGCCTTTACTTTAGCGAGCTCATCACCAGTAAATGCATATTCTGATTGATAAGTGAAAACTTTGATTTCTTGTGTTCCACTTAGTTTTTCTCCATCTTCTTGTTGGATAGTAATTCTATAGAAACCTGGTTCCTTTACTCTAAGTCCTGAAAGCTGATAGCTTGTTCCAGAGTACATAGAAATGATTCCAGTTAAATAATAATCCTTAGGATCAAGAGCCTTCCATGTCTTAGGTTCAACAAGATTATTACTCATCTCAAGACTTACCTTGAAGTTTCCAGAGAAACTATCAATAGAACCATAAGCAGTAGTTGTTCCTGAGAAAAGAGTTTCCTTCTTCATAATATTGAATGAAATAGGCAAATCCTTTCCTACATGATTGAAAGGTCTAAGAGAACCTACTGGTTTTGACATAAAAATTTTGTGTCCACCAATAGCTACTCCATCATCTTCATTCTTTGGAGCCTTATCTCCAGTTAGTGGAGCCTTATCTCCAGTTAGTGGAGCCTTATCTCCAGTTAGTGGAGCCTTATCCCCAGTCAATGGAGCAACAACACCTGTAGTGTTTGCACCTGTAGTGTTTGAAGCAACAGCTCCAGTTTGATTTTCTGCATATACTCCTCCAAGAGTCAAAAGACCTACAGAAAGAGCAGCAACAATTGACAATTTGTTCATTTCTATCTCTAAAAGTAAAAATAAAAGACAAGAGCTGAGAATAAATAATTCCTTCAAAATGTCAAGAGAAATTCTCTAAGCATTCTCTAATACATTTTTAAATCACTAAAATCCAAATCATCAACTAAAAAAATCTAAATTTAAGACGACAATCATCAGCCAAAACCTTGCTTTTCAAAAGAAAAATCATAATATAAACTTAACTTTTAATCATAGAAAATAGTAAATGTGAAAACTAGACTTCAAAATACTGAAACAAAAAGGGAACGCCAGAACCTGAGAAATAACACTCAACGGTATCAAGGTTAAAACCCCAATTTTTATGCCTGTTGGAACTAAAGCTACGATCAAAGGTATGATCCTAGATCTCCTCCAAGACCAAAAATACATCTGAGATAAAATAGAGCCTATCAACCTTATTCTCGCAAACACCTTCCATCTCTACCTAAGACCTGGAAGCAAGATCGTTCAGCAAGCATGAGGACTTCATACTTTTGAAAATCGAAAAAACTGACTCATTTTGACTGATAGTGGAGGATTTCAGGTTTTTTCTCTTTGATTAGCAAACCAAAAATTTAACGATAAAAAACATACTCATAAAGTCGGAATAAAGCTCACAGAAGAAGGTGTAAAATTCCGCTCCCCATATGATGGAAGTAAGCATATGTTCACTCCAGAAAATGTCGTAGATACTCAGTGTGAACTCGGTTCGGATATTATGATGGTATTAGATGTCTGTTCTCCAGCCTGAGCCGACAAAAAAACCATCCAAAAACATATCGCTATGACACATCGCTGGGCAAAAAGAGCCTTTGACCACTTCCAACCAAAATACGAAAACTCAAGAGGAGTACTTTTTCCGATCGTGCAGTGAGGAAGCTACCTTGACTTGAGAACTGAATCCGCACAATACCTGAGCCAATTTGCTCGAGATGGAATCGCCATCTGAGGAGTAAGCGTCTGAGAAAGTAGAGAACTCATCGAACAAGTTGTAGCTCACACAACCCCGCTCCTCCCAAATGATAAACCAAGATACCTTATGTGAGTGTGAACTCCTGAAGATTTGAGATTCGCTATTGAACATGGAGTAGATATGTTTGACTGCGTAGCGGCAACAAGACTCTGAAGACACGGAATAGCTTTTTCAGACCAGGGGAACATAAAAATTACAAATTCTGAATTTAGAACAGACTTTTCTCCTCTCACTGAAGGTTGTGACTGTTATACCTGCAGAAACTTCTCAAAAGCTTATCTCTGCCATCTCATCAGAGAACAGGAAACCCTATGAGGAACACTCGTTTGACTCCATAATATCGTTTATCTCAATAGGATTTTAGAAGATTGGAAAAAAAATTTCTAACACAAAACTCTCCTAGAAAAAACTAGAATCAAACTTATCTCTTGACTTCTTGTCTAAAAAGGCTACTATTCATCCTCGCAATAAACAAAAAAAACCACCATTATGAACACAAAAACAACTCAAGAAATCTTCAGAGAAAAACACAAAGACATTCTTACATCTTTGAACGAACTAAGAATTAGATACTCCAGCAGTGTAGTTGCTTTTATTGTAATCATAATATGTACTACATTAGGGATACTAAGCACAGGCAATAAGCAAGTATTTTTTGTAATACTCCTTATATTCGTTATTGCATCGACAATTTTGGAGCTCGTAAGTTTCTTCAAAAACCTACGCTACCTCAAAGAACACAAGGAACACCTCATCGCAATGGAGGCAGACCTCCATTACATTGCAGACACCGAAGACTTCGAAGAAATCAAGAAGCTTATCAGTTTCTATGAAAAACTCTGAAGCCCCCCAAAAGCTCTCTATATTAGAGAGCTTTTTCTTAATTTTTATGTAAACAAAAAGGAAGAAAATCTGATTTTTCTCCCCTTTTTTAACTCTATATAGCTAAAAACTATCTCTTATACACCTCAATAGTCCAAGATCCCTCAGGCAATTTATTTGCCCTGATCCATGGATTCAAATTCCTTACCTCAAGATACGTATATCCATTAGCAGTAGCCCATGCCGCAAGATTATCAGTCTTTCCTAGAGTAATCTTCTGAGTTTCAGGAAGCTGATACTGACTTCCCCACTTAGCAACATCAAAATACTGATTTAGATTCTCAAAAATCTCCTTCATTGCAAGAATCCTAAAGACATACCTATAAGTTTCATTATTCAAATACAGATCATAATAGTTATTTTGATATTGATACGCCATATCACTAGAGATACCATTAGAACCTCTATTATAAGCAGCCATAGCTAGCCCCCAATTTCCAAACTTCTCATAAGATTTTTTGAGATATTCAATAGCTGCGTTTGTTGATTTCTCCAGATGGAATCTCTCATCGATAAGATCATCTACCCTCAATCCATATCCCTTAGCGGTTGAAGGAATAAACTGCCAAATACCAGCCGCATTTGCAGAACTCACAGCAGTTTCTCTTAATGCAGACTCTGCCAATGCCAAATAATACAAATCCCTTGGAAGACCAGCCGCCTCCAACTTTTTATCAATAAAAGGCTTAAAAAGCGGAGCTCTTTTCCAGATAATCTTCATCTGAGCTTCATTCATCTGATTAACCGCAACCTCTCTATCAAATCTCTCAATATTAAACTGATGCGTCTTGTCAAACGGCACTTTCTCTCCAGCGAGCGTTTTTTCTAGCTGAGGACTCGTAGAAAACCGCCCAAATGCATTCCCAGCTAAAAGTCAAATTCAAAGTACTCAAAAGCTAAAAATAAACACAAGAAAAAAAGATTTTAAAGTCAGATTTTTTTTCATTTTTTGAAATCAGATTTTTACCATACTACTTCAAAACGATATAAAAATTATCTTCTAGAGTATAGATATTCGTTTTTATTTTACAAGAATTTTTTAACTTGTTTATCAAACAAAAAAACTCACTTCATAAAAGAAGTGAGCTCTTTTTATCTTTAAACTTAGCTTGTAACAACTCAGATTAACCAGAAGATCATACTTACCATTAGCCACGAACCTGCAATAAACAAAAGTCCAATACCAGCCTGTTTAAGGATAGTTTGTCCGGCTCCAAACTTCTTATCATCACCAGCAGCAGTCACCATCTGAAATCCTCCCCAAAGAAGAAGCACAAAAGTAATCAATCCAAGAATTCCGAGCACCCAGTTGATAGCTTTCTTTATCACTTTAATTAGCCCATCTTCTCACTTTTGACCGGTATTAGCAACACCACTAATTCCATTAGAATAACTTTCATTTAGACCAAATCCCATTGGAGGAGTATTCGTAGACGATGAAGTATCCGCAGATACAAATCCTAAGCTTCCTACTAGGAGTCCAAGTCCCATCATAAAAGCTGCAATTTTTTGTTTCATTTTCTGTTTACTATAAAGAATAAAATCAGATTAACACATTAAGTATATTCAGAAAATCAAATAAAGCAAATTTTTTCATATTTTTTCTTTTCAATTGCAAAGAACAACCAAATCTCTACAATAATCATCAGATTTATCTTTCTTTTTTCATAAAATGCAAAAAATCCTGAAAGGGATCTCTATCTATAAAATCGGATACGGAGGAATCTGAATCTGATCACTCCCAGATGGGAAAAAAGTCCTCGTAAAAGGGGGCGCCTTACCAGGAAGTATTGTAGATATCCGTGTTATCAAATCAAAAAAAGATTATATTGAAGGCCATCTACTCGCTATAAAAAAATATGATACTTCATTACTCAATGGGAAGCCAATTTGTACACATTTTTTTTCTCCATTTCAGGAAAACACAGTAGAACAAGCAGCTCATAAGATCTGATGTTGAGGATGTAAATGGCAAGTCATGAACTATGATGCTCAACTAAAGCTCAAAGAAAGTATTGTTGAAGATGCCTTCTCAAAACTTTCAAAAAAACAAGAAATCTGATTTTTGCCTATTATCTGATCACCACTCCAAGAAGGCTACAGAAACAAAATTGAGTTCAGCTTTGGAGTCTATAAACAACTAAATGAAGAGTTTAGAAAAGCAAAAAAATCTGGTCAAACCGAAGAAGAGCTCATCAAAACTGGATACACAAAATATGAAATTAATTCTGAATTTAGCCTTGGTTTTCACAAGCAAGGTGAATTCAGCAAAATCGTGGATGTTGATCACTGTTGATTGATTAGCACAAAGGCAAATCAGATTTTTGAACATATGAAAAGCCTCTGCCTATGATCAAACCTACCTGTCTACGATCAAAAAAATCACCAAGGATTCTTTCGTCATCTCGTAATCAGAGAGGGAATAAATACAGGTCAACTCCTAGTGAATCTATCAGTCTCTGACGAAAACCTTAAGGATCAAGAACAATCTCATCACCGAGAGCACTTCCTCGAAACCATAAAAAACGATCCCCTTCTCAAACAGCAGGTTACCACTATGGTAATCAGCTATAATAACGGACTGGCAGACATTGTAAACGCACCAGGAGTTGAAATGAAAACATTCCGAGGAGACGGATATATTTATCCTCAACTCCATTGATTTTTGCGTTATATCTAGCATCGATGATTGCTTTTTCGTTGCATCACCAGCTGAAAAAATGCTCATCAACTTTCCAGAACTAAAAGAAAAAATTCAGAATATCTGACTCGTTGTCATCGATCCACCTCGCGAATGACTTCATCCGAATGTTATCAAATACCTTTCTGATCTCAAAAAAGAATATGATTTCAAACTCCTCTACATCTCATGCAATCCAATCACGATGGCTAGAGATATAGAACTCCTAGTTGGAGAAGACTTTAAATTTCAGAAAATTCAAGCGGTTGATATGTTTCCTCACACTCATCACATTGAATGTATTTCAGTGCTGAGCTAAAGGAGAAACTAGGATAGAACAGAAATTTAGCTTTTAGGCTGATTCAGCCCAGGAAAGAAAGAGAAAAGCTATAAAGAAGCAAAAAGTACATTAAAAAAATCCCAAGGAAACAAAGAGAAAAAATATTATCTTTAACGTAAAGGAAGATATTACTATGTAAATGATAAAGAAAAAAAGAATATGTAGATAAGTCCTTTTATAAGTAAGTTTTATTTTTCTATCTCATATGATGAACGATAAATATGTAGCTCCAGAATATCAATTAAGTGCTTTTCATTGCCCTTATTGTAATGTTTTCGCACAACAAAAATGGTGAAATCTACGATATAACAGAAGTTGAAAGGAGGACTTTTTATCTGATTGGAACGCCTCAAAATGTGATCACTGTTGAAATTTTTCGATGCGGAAAAATAATGAATTAGTATATCCAACATTATCTACGATTGAGATGCCTCATCTAGATATGCCTGATACAGTAAAGGAACTTTATAATGAAGCAAGAGAAATAGCATGAAAGTCTCCTAGAGCAGCAGCTGCTCTACTAAGGTTGGCATTAGAAAAACTTACGGAAGAACTATGAGAAACTGAATGAAAACTTAATACTAGAATAGGAAATCTAAAGAAGAAATGATTACCTGAAAAAGCAATACAAGCACTTGATATCGTAAGAATAACAGCAAATGAATGAGGTTCTCATTTAGGTCAAATAGATCTTACAGGTTCAGATAATGCAGAACTTGTAAATAAACTTTTCTTCTTATTAAATTTTATTGTTGAACATGTCATTACAGTGAATAATCAACTTAATGCGATCTATGATGCTCTTCCAGAGGATAAAAAGAAGTGAATAGAAAATAGAGATAAACAATCATAATAAAAAAGAGCTTTTAACGGCTCTTTTTCTTTTTACTCAATCAGCGGAATCATATCTACAGTTCGGATCTAGAGTACTACCAATCACATTTTCACAGCCTAGTCTTAATCTTCCTCAGTTATTAGCACTCATAGTAGATCATTGCTTAAAAAATTCCTCCTGCAGTCAGATTTTCTTTCCATACATCTTTCAACAATATTCACAACCCCTCCCGTCTATTGCAGTTCGCAACTGCTTAGATTTAAGAACTCAAGACTGCTCTCAAGCAGATTGCTGAGCATAAGTTCAAAATCTGATTATTTCCGTTCTTACAATGATTTCTAATCTACAACCTTGAAGCTTATCAAAGTCCCCAACAACCTTTTTTTTCTAAAAACAAAAAATATGTTCACCAGCGAACATAAGAATTATTTAGTGGTGGGCATAGCTGGACTTGAACCAGCGACCAAAAGATTATGAGTCTTCTGCTCTAACCAACTGAGCTATATGCCCATACTAGTACCCAGATTTATTAACACAATTAATGGTGGGTGATATAGGACTCGAACCTATGACCCCCTGCTTGTAAGGCAGATGCTCTAGCCAACTGAGCTAATCACCCATTAAAATGGCGGTCTTACGGGGAATCGAACCCCGATTAGAAGATTGAAAGTCTCCTGTCCTAGCCGTTAGACGATAAGACCACTAAAGTTAGAAGTGGCGGGATGGAAGGGACTCGAACCCTCGACCTCCTGCGTGACAGGCAGGCGTTCTAGCCGGCTGAACTACCACCCCAACTATAACTATCATCTAACTTAAAGTACAAATGGAGCCAGCTGTCGGAATTGAACCGACAACCTACCGCTTACAAGGCGGTTGCTCTACCTATTGAGCTAAGCTGGCACAAAGTCCAATACTGGACTTAGATCTCTATTTCTTCAAAGTATCAAATGCTTTTGAAATTCTAGACTTTTTTCTTGAGGCATTTCTCTTCTTGATAACACCAACCTTTGCAGCCTTATCAATAGCCTTGTAAACATTTGCTAGATCCTCAACAGTCAAAGCCTCTTTAGCTTCAACTCCCTTAAGGAATTTTTTCATAGCCATCTTCATTCTAAGTTTGAAATCATAGTTTCTCTTAGCAAGAGTTTGAGATCTATTCATAGCTTTGATTGCTGACTTCTTAATTGGCATTGAAAAAATTATCAAATATAAAGAGTATCAACTCTCCGAGAGTGGGACTCGAACCCACGACCCAGTGGTTAACAGCCACTTGCTCTACCGACTGAGCTATCTCGGATTGGCGATGGTGATTACTATAATGAAATCAGACCCATTTTCAAGAGATTTTTTACTTTTTATACGACTTTTTTCATTCAATGTCGAGTTTCCAAAGTCTGAGTCTACCAAACTACGAAGTTCAGATTTTTATACTCAATAAGATAATCAAATACCGGGAACAGGACTTGAACCTGCACACCGTAAGGCACTTGGTTCTAAGCCAAGCGTGTCTACCAGTTCCACCATCCCGGCATAACTGACTACCTTATGTATAAAAATCAAGATACTCGGGAGATAGGACTCGAACCTATAACCCTCAGATTCAGAGTCTGATGCTCTACCAATTAAGCTACTCCCGATTAATTTGGTTGCGGAGGATGGAATTGAACCACCTATCTTCGGGTTATGAGCCCGACGAGATACCGTTTCTCTACTCCGCAATCACACTCCCTGGGGAACCAGGATTCGAACCTGGACAAACGGAGTCAAAGTCCGGTGTCCTACCATTAGACGATTCCCCATCCACATATGATGACGATTTGCTTTATATCTTTTTCACTTTGATTTTCAAGAGGAAGTGATAGTTTTTTTATTCCCCTTGTAAATCCCTAGTCAATCACTACACTATTGAGCACTATTGTTTAATTTTAGACTATTTTCAATGGATTTATCAGCAATCATCAATAAAGTTCAGGAGCTCCATTCAGATTTTTCTTTTGATGAAATTGCAGAAGTTTGCTATGAATACCTTGCACAATTTTCAGAAAAGACCAAGGAAGAAACGAAAGAAAAAAGCCTCAAAAAATATCTTACAAAAGAATTTTGAGTTGAGCGAGAAGGTTTAACAGAAAAAAATTCTGAAAAACTGAGCTCATTCTCCTCTATCCCAAGACACCTTTTTAATTACACCAACAAAAAATCTGCTGATTATCTCATAACCATCAAAGGCCTCAGCAAACAGCTCGGCTCAACAATCCTCTTTGAAGACGCAGAACTCAGAATCAAACCTGAAGATAAAATTGCACTTGTAGGGAAAAACGGCGCAGGAAAATCAACTTTTCTCAAAATACTTCTCAATCCCGAACTCGCTGATCGCGGAGAGATTGATATTGTAAAGGATACAAAAATCTGATTCCTCTCACAAGATTTATTTCGAGAATCCAGAGAAAGAACAGTATCAGACGAGATGCTAACAACATTTCCAGAGATCACAACAAAAGTCCAAAGGCTCGAGGGAATCAAAAGACTTTTAGACGAAAATACAGAAAACTCAATCGAACTCATTGAGGAACAAAATGAAATCATCGAGCGAATGCTCCTCAATGAAGCCTATCAAAAATACGACCTCCAACAGGAGATTCTCAAATATTTCGGATTCAGCAAAGAACAACTAAGTTTCAAAATTTCGCAGCTCTCCTGAGGAGAACAAACAAAAGTCCAAATCGCCAAATTTTTACTCCAGGATGTCGACCTCTTAATTCTTGATGAACCGACAAACCATCTAGATATTGAGGGAATTCTCTTTATTGAAGCATTCTGTCAAATGCGAAATAAGGCACTAATCTGCATTTCTCACGATAGGAAGTTCCTAGGTTCTACCTTCAATAAAACTGTAGAAATAAAAAATAAAAAACTGAATCTCTATTTTTGTTGATATGAAGATTTTCTACTAGAAAAAGAAAAAAGAGAAGAAATTCAACTCAAAAACTATACCGCACAGCAAAAATACCTCGCTCAGCAAGAGAGATTTATTGAAAGGTTTCGTTACAAATCCAGTAAAGCCTCGCAAGTCCAGAGCAGAATTAAAATGCTTGATAAAATGGATAAAATCGAGGCTCCAGAACTAGAGTCATCAGCTCACAAACCAAAACTTCAGGTCACACGGAGACTCCCAGAAACATTGATCAGGATTTCAGAGCTTCAAGTTGGATACTGAGAAAACACACTCGTCTCTTTACCAAAAAACCTTGAAATCACAAAAACAATGAAGATCTGAATCATTGGAAAAAATGGTGTCTGAAAAACAACGCTTTTAAAGACAATCTTATGAGAATTAAAACCTCAATACTGAGATATTTGGATCCATGAAAAAGTAAAAATCTGATTTTACTCACAGATTGCAGATGATCTAGACTTTAACGCAACTGTCACAGAAGAACTTGTCTGACCTGGAGTTTCATTCAAAGAAGCCATGAGCTTCCTCTGAGCTTTACTTCTCGATCCAGAAAAAGCTGAGCAAAAAATCTGAAGCCTCTCAGGAGGAGAAAAATCAAAAGTAGCACTAGCAAAAATGCTACTTGCACACCCAGATATCGTTGTAATGGATGAACCAACAAACCACCTGGACCTTGGCTCAAAAGAAGCAATAAAAACAATGCTTGCGGACTTTAATGGAGTGAGCTTGATCGTTTCCCATGATAGAGATTTTCTAGAAGCAACCTCAGATCTCCTCCGAGTCATCAAAGAGAAAAAACTCACAGTTTTCCACTCTTTTGAGAGAGGGTTTGATGAAATGAAAAATTAAAAAAAATCTGATTTTTTTGATTGTTTTTATCATAAAGATCAGTATGGTATGGTATAGTATAATACTTTATATCAAAAATCACAGTATGCAAAGCGGGAAACTCATCGTCCTCTATGGTATCAATAACCTCTGAAAAACAACACAAGCCCACCTCCTCATCAACCGATTGAGAGCAAAAGGACTTCAAGCCGAATATCTTAAATATCCAATTTATGACTTAGCCCCCTCTTGACCATTACTCAACGCCTATCTCAGAGAAGGAAATCCAAACCAGCTTTCTTCATCAGAATTTCAACTTTTACAAGTCATCAACCGCACACAGTACGATTCTACATTAAAAAGTAAGCTAGAAAACTGAATCTGGATCATCGCAGAAGACTACACTTGAACTGGTATCGCACGAGGAACTGGAGCCTGATGAGACCAAGCTTTCCTCGAAAACATCAACTCTCACTTACGCAAAGAAGACCTTGCCTTCTTCTTTGATGGAGAACGCTTCAGCTCTGGAATTGAAAAAGTTCATCAACATGAACAAAATAACGAACTAATGAATAAAGTAAGACTTGTTCATCAAAACCTCGCTCAAAAGTTCTCTCGAGAACCAATCAATGCAAACCTTTCCATCGAAGAAATTCAATCCCAGCTGCAAAAAATCATCTCAGAAAAATACTTGTAATAAAAAATCCCTCAAATGAGGGATTTTTATGTAGAAAAACACTACTATCCTTTCTATCGCTTGAAAAAAAGATCGGAAGTAGGACTACCCTATCTCAATTCCAATCGGACAGTGATCAGAACCCAAAACTTGATCGTAATGCACCATTTTTCAGATCTGATCTAAACAATTTTCACTTACCCAAAAATAATCCAATCTCCATCAAACATTTCTTGGTCTCGCTCCAGCCCTATAGCTCCACCAAGTATACTTCTCTCCTAAATCAGGATTCTGAAGCCTAAAAATATCAATAAGTCAGCTTTCTTCCATTTTGTCCATCTCAGCTCTCTCAATTGGTAGAAATCAGATTGAATTCTCATTTTCCTTTGGCCTCGCAATATCAATCGGACGATGACAGATATTAAAATCACCAGTTGTGATTACCTTTTTTCATTCTTTAACTTTCTGTGCCACAAACTGTTGATACTGCTTGTAGAAATTCAGCTTATAGCTGAGCATTTCTGTTCCATCTGCCCTATCTCCTCCATTTGGGAAATAAATATTCAAAAGCAAAAAGTCTGACCATTCAACGGCAGTTACCCTCCCATCATCGTTAAAACATGTAGGATTTTGAAAAGCATTATGCTTTACTGAAATTGGA
>ERZ773087.320-NODE-320-length-37109-cov-9.164355_pt1 | contig 37109 bp, 12 predicted proteins | sample MGYA00511375_ERZ773087 | MGnify/ENA primary metagenome ERZ773087 (study PRJEB29015, sample SAMEA2737995) | human oral metagenome | biome: human oral; feature: human-associated habitat; material: dental | place: China | collected 2063 ...
GCGCGGGCAACTACATCCGCAAGCGCGGCGAATACCGTGAAAAGAGCTTCGGCATTTGGAATCTCCTCGTCGAGAAGGACATCCGCAAGGACTTCACCGTCTACGCAGGTGTGGACAACCTCTTCAACCATCAGGACGACGATCGCGCCTATCATGACCGCACGTTCCGCTTCGGCGTGAATATGAAATTCGACGATTTCGGCTCGTTCCTCGGCACGGGGATTCACCGCAATGCGGACGGCATACTCGTCGATCGGGACGGTGTGCCGCTGAAAAACTTCTACGGAGACGACTTCTTCCTGCACCGCCCCGAGACAGCAACGGACGGCAGGACAAAGGGCAGCCTCGACTTCTTCGGCGACTATCGGATGCGCACGAGCACCCATCGTGGCTACGATCGCGCGGAGATGCGCGAGACGAAGGAGACACAGGCGGACGACGCGGCGGCACGCAACTACGCTGACCGTCCGGGACACGGCTTCGGACAGCGTCTGCGCATCGGCGCGGACTACCGCATTGACGACAAGCTCGGGGTCAAGGCTGTACTCGCAACGGGCAAGGCGAACGATGCGGCGGATCCCGTAGACGAAAATAAGGGACTCGGCGGTGTTCACATCGAACGCGCCGAGGTCACGGGCAGCCCGGGTCGCTGGGACTGGACGCTCGGGCGCATCCACGAGCCGATGGGCGTGACGGGCTACTGGTTCGGCAAGGAGTACGACGGCGCACGCGTCCTCTACACAAAGGATCGTACGCAGGTCGCCGCCGGCTTTGGCGACTTCTCCCGCACGACGGGCGTCTACGACAGCGCCTACAGTCACAAAGAAGCGACGATCATCCGCCGTGCCCCGACGCTCAACGAGCTGCTTGGCTACTACACCCATACGAATGACAATACGAACGCGCACCTCTATCCCATGAACTACGATCCGAACGCGCCAGCGAACTTCCGCGAGAAATATAACAACGCGGGCAAGATCCAGGACGCAAACGGCAACTGGGTGCGAGATCCCGCACTCTCCGATGTGCAGATCGCCGAGAAGAAGCTCGAGGTCATCCGCGAGCTGGTCGGCATTCTCAAATCTGTCGATGCTGAGATGAAGCGTCGCGCCGATGCCGAGCCGGGAGCAAGCTATGAGAATCAATGGAACAAATTCCTGACGGAAGGTCATTCTGATTATGCGATGGCCTCTCATGCCTACGGGAATTATTTCTATGCGCGTGTTGTTGTGCGACGCGGCGATGGTGTCGTCCGTAATCTCAAGGAAAACTATCATGGTTTGGCGCATTTCAAAACACTTGCCCTTTCAAATCCGCATACGCTGACACCGATTGATAACCCTAAATATGGCGGGGTAGAGGGGCTGATGCGCTCAGAGAATATCCGTACGATGATGGACGACATCCTGAAGGAAGTCGAAGATGCGGGCAGCACCTACGAGACGGAGGATGGACAGCCGCTGACGCGTGCGCAAGCAATCGACCGTATGTTCACAGACTTCGTCGGTGAGACAGCGACCATCCGCGGTACAGAAACAGGATCAAACAAGTTATATAATGGGATTTCTCATTTCTTGGAGAAGTTCAGTGACTCTGTCCAGTTTAATCCTGTAAAAGGAGCCCCCATCCCCCTGCCCGGTGCGCCCATCGCCTTTACACAGGCGGGCTTCCTGCTGAAACACGACGTGATTCCAAAGATGGAGCGTGCGGGCTTCCTCAAGGTACGCCATCAGTTCGGCAGCCGCCTCGGGGCGGAGCTGTGGACGCTGCACTCCTTCGGACACGGCATGGATGTGAAGGGCGAGAAACTCCCCATCGCGAATGTCATCGGCATCGGCGCACGCGCAGTCCTCGGACCGCGCACGATGTTCTCCTTCGACTACGGCATCAACCGCGCTGCGACGGGACGTTACTTCCACGGCGGCAGGGACATCTACGGACGCTATACGGGCGGCGGCTCTGTGCCGTACTTCTGGGTCATGCGTCTGGACTTCGGCATTCCTGACATGGATATTCCCGGCAGCTGGGGTGTCTACCTCGACTACAAGAACTTTGAGCACGGCGCATTCCTCGGCGGCACGGGTGCAGATCTGCCCGACCGCTACCTCGACGGCATCCGCTCCTTTACCACGGGCATTGCCTTCGTCCCCGCGCGTGACCTCATGCTTGAGGCGATGTATACCTTCGGTGCCCGCAGTACGCAGATGCGCGACACGCTCTACACGCCCGAACACTTCCGTCTCGGCGACTACACGCGCATCCAGCTCACCTATCGGTTCTAAATTCATTGCCACACAAAAAATCCTGCTCCCAAACATCGGGAACAGGATTTTTCGTTTTCCTTTTACGTCCAGAGCACCTGCGGTTCTATGATAATTGTTACGGAAGAATGCGGACTGCGATGTTCCAAAGCAAACCCTAGTGGATCAAGCGGGAAAATACTGACCTGTCCAAGAAGCGAGTCCGCAGGACAAAGCTGATTGGGTAACAGGTCGTATGGGAAAACGTCCCAAGAACACGAGCGTTAGTGAAGTGTGATTGGATGACGTTGACCGCTTGTGCGGTACGCCCCGGCGGATTTCGTCATTCAACCGAAGGGCGTTTAGAAAATCGCTGGTATTTAGTATTTAAGCGTACAAACGCACGAACGCTTGCGAACGAGGCGTTTGCGTGGAGTATCGCGGTCCATAACACTTGACATAGACCCCCGAAGTGGCGCTCGTGACTTATACGCCTCTCTATGATAAAATATCTCATTATGAATAAGATTCTCAGCAAACTTTACGCACTCAAACGCCGCGAGCGGATCTACGGCATACGCAACCCACTCACCTACGACTTTCTCCATCACAATATGCACCACCTGCACGTCCTGCTCTTCCACAGTGCCGATCAGCAGGATTTTACCCGTGGGCCGATCGTTCGGCAGCTGCTCATTTTCATGCTGCCCATCCTGCTCTCGCAGCTGCTCCAACAGTTCTACACCATCGCGGACACTGCCCTCGTCGGGCAGGTGCTCGGGGCACAGGCGCTTGCCGCCGTCGGCACGGCGAGCCTCATTCTCTCGGTCATTGTCAACTTCTTCATCGGCTTTTCTGCGGGACTCAGCGTGCTCGTCTCCCATCTCTACGGGGAAAAACAGTATGCACGCCTGAGCGGGCTCGTACAGAGCATATTCGTCACCGTGCTCGCCTTCGCCATCCTCTTCACAGCGGCGGGCATCGTGCTGACCGAATCGCTGCTTACGGCACTCGCAACGCCCGCCGAGCTGATCCCGATAGCAAGCCTCTACCTGCGAATCGCGCTGCTCGGTATGCTCGCGCAGCTCCTCTACAATACGGCAAGCGCCATCCTGCGCGCGCTCGGTAACACAACGAGCGCCCTGCACTACCTCGCCGCCGCCGTCGTACTCAACATCGCACTCGATGTCCTGCTCCTCATCGTCATCCCCTGCGGCATTGCGGGGGCTGCGGCGGCGACTATCATCGCGCAGTATGCGTCGGCGCTCCTTGCCCTGCGCAAACTGCTCCACCTCCACGGCGCATGGCATTTCACCATCGTTCGCCCCTTCTTTCAGCCCGTACACCTCATGCCTATCCTCGGTACGAGCATTCCCGCGGGCTTGCAGGCGGTCTTTATGAGCATCTCCTCGCTTGTCATTCAGACCTACATCAACAGCTTCGGCTATGCGGCGATGGCGGGCATGACCGTCTACGCACGCATCGAGGGCTTCCTCTACTATCCGCTCTTTGCGTTCGGGATTGCGCTCACGAGCTTCATTGGGCAGAACGTCGGCGCACACGACCTTGCACGCGTGTGCGCAGGGCTGCGTGCGAGTCTGCGCCTTGCGGGATTTGGCGCACTCTTTATGGCGCTCATCGCAGGTCTCGCCGCCCCGACGCTCATCCCGCTCTTCACCGACGATCCCGCCGTCATAGAGAACGCACTCGACGCTGTTTACTGGACATTCGCCTTCTACTGGCTCTACGGCATCAATCAGGTCTACATCGGCGCGATCAGGGGACTCGGCGACACCATCACGCCCATGATCGCCGCGTTCGCCACCTACTGCCTCTTTCGGGTCGCGTGGTGCTGGGGCTGGGACACAATCGGTTTCCACTCCATGCACGTCGTCTACAACGCCTACAACGCGAGCTTCTTCGTCATGGTCGGCATCCTTCTCTACGGATATCGCAGAGCCATGCGCCGCACCGCAGATCAGATCGGCACATAGAAAAAGGTCTTATGATACGCAGCTGTTCGTATCATAAGACCTTTTGTGTATTCTTCACGGCGTCGCAGGCGTCTCTGCATTCACTGCCCCGCGGCGGATCATGTCACCGACACGCAGATCGTAGGTGAGCGCCTGCTTGTGCAGTGTCTCGGCACGCGCAAAATCCTCTGGCAGCCCCGTGTCCAGCCCGCGCACGAAGCTCTCATAGGAGGCAATCGAGGCCTCCGTCGCCGCCTTACGCTGAGCGGCGAGATAGGCCGCGCCGCGCGGAACCTCCACCGCATCCAGCTCGCGCTGATACTTTTTCAGCACGGGGATCATATCCTCCTGCAAGAGGCGGATCAGCGCCTTGCGGTGCTCGATCGTATAGGTACTCCACGCGGTCTCCGTCAGGCTACGGAACTCGCTCTGCATCGAGCGGAACACACCGTTGTAGCGGTCAACGATAGGGCGCGTCACCTCGATATAACGCGAGACATCTGCCGCCGTCGCCGTCTGAACCGCCTCGAGATAGGCACGGTAGTTCGCCACGCGCACAACCTGCCAGCCCGTATCGCCCTTCTCCATGCGCAGCTGCAGGGGGAACTCCAGCCCCGTGCCGCCATCGCGCACCGTAACCGTCGCCACCGCTGCGCTCCCGTCGCGCACAATCTCGCCGAGCGCAAGCAGCTCCGTATCGCGCAGATGACTGCACTTCATCAGGTACTCGAAATCAATACCGAGCTGCCGCCCCTTCAGCGCGTCCACGCCCTCCGGCTCCACCCAGACATCATGCTCCACAGCATAGGCAATCGTACGGATAAGCCCCTCTGTGACGCTCCCCTTGATCTTCTCGTAAAACTTGCCGGAGGCGACCCGTTCCGACTCCTTGAGATGCGTATCGCGCGCAAATAGGACATAGGTGAGATCATCGTAGCCCGCATCCGCAACCGCCGCGAGATTCACACGGCGCTCAAACGATTCCAAATCGCGCTGCGCAACGGCCTCCGCCGCCTGTGCGAGGGCGTACTCCGGACGTTGGATGTAGTATGCAAAGTACCACGCGAGCGCTGCAATCGTCACGACGATCAGCCCCGCCGCGAGGGCAAATTTTCGTTGATGCGCCTTGCGGCGACGCGCAAGTCTCACACGCCACGCAAACTCATCCATCGGCATCACTACGCCCTCCCTTCGCATAAAATTCAAACGCAGTCATTATAGCATTGAAGTTTCCTTTCATGCAACGCCCTCCGACAAATCCCTTAACCGAATTCTTGCTGTATTTTCATTTGAATAAATTCTATATAAATCGTATTCTCTTATTGACAAAATCATATAATAGGTATTAATATAAAGATAAAAATTGCATATAGAGGGAATAGGCGTCGAGAGACTTAATCTGGAATTCGGTATAAGCCGAAGCGGTCCCGCCACTGTAAGGAAGAGCCTGCACACAATAATGTCACTGGAGCAATCTGGGAAGGCGTGTGCAGACGATGACACCAAGCCAGGATACTTACCTATTTCAACATCACCGTCGGTCTTTGCGGATTTCAAAGGCCGGTACCTGCGAGCGATGGGTAGGGGATTTTGTCGATACTTGATGACAAAGCATCTCCGGCTGTATTTCATATGCCGGTTTTTCTTTTCTCAAAAAGCAATCCGTCTGAACCAATCTTGGTCGCAGACGGATTTTTTTCATGAGAAAGAAGTGGTTATATAGGACTTATTGTCTATATCTTTCAAAAAGAATTTTAATACTGATTTTTCAAAGAGAATGGAGGCTCTTTCATGTCTGGAAAAAGGAAAAAGAAGCATCTTGTCCCCGGTATCCTGTGGATGTTGCTTGCGGGTGCGCTGTATCCCCCTGTGACAGCAGTCGCAGAGACGGTGTCTGCGCCGAGCTCCGCCGTGGATGGCGAGCAGGTTACCACATCGTCCAGCGAATACACAACGCCCGATATCACCGTAGAGGCGAAACGCCCTGCATGGGAGGAGATCCTCTCCCCCGGTACTGTGACCGTCATCCGTCCCGAGGAGTTCCAGGGGGAACAAAAGACCCTGCCTGACTTCCTCAAAATGGTTCCCGGCGTCCATGTGCGTGAGGTCAACGGCAAGGGACAGTACACAACGGTGACCGTACGCGGCTCGACAGCAGCGCAGGTCGGCGTATTCGTGGACGGCGTACTGACGAACCTCGGCGGCGACGCAGCGGTCGATATCTCGACCATCCCCGTCAGCAACGTCGAGCGCATTGAGGTATATCGCGGCTACATCCCCGCACGCTTTGCAGGAACCTTCATCGGCGGCGTCATCAACGTCGTGACAAAGAAACCGACGGGGGCACACGGCTCTGCCGAGATCGGGCCGAGCTCGTTCGGCGGCAAAAAGGCATCCGTCGAGATCACAGCCCCCATCGGCAGCGGCAGTCTCCTCTTCGGCCTCAATCACGAGCAGCGGGACGGGGATTTCCCCTACCGCAGCTATGCGGCGGATCAGTTTTATTCCAATACGGAACTTGGACGGCAAATTTTAGATACACGGGCAGAACTGCAGGGTTATCTGTCAATGACTGCGGCAGAGAGATCCGCATACGATACTGCAAATGGCGCAGGCGCATGGCAGAGCAAAGTAGACGGCTGTGTGCAGTGGCTGGAAGATAACGGCGTACGAGAGACGGATTCTGCGGATAATCCTCAGCGCCGGCGCAAATACAACGACTACAAGAATACGGATCTCCTGCTCAAGTGGCAGAATGACGACTGGATGATCAAAGGAACGTACAAGAAGGTCAACCGCCATCTCCCGGACAGCCTGTGGGTTTCGACGAACAGCTATTTCGACATGATTACGCCGGGACTCGAAGTTGACCGATACGATCTCTACAAATATGACAGTCGCCATCAGTCGATTGATGCCGCAGAGCTTCTCGTGCAGCGGCGCTATATCGGAAAGCGCTATGAATGGGGCTGGATGATCGACTATCTGAACCAAAAGAAAGATTACCGCGCGGAGCATATCGACGACAGTCTGCGCAAGCAGCTGAAGATACCGATGCGTGAGTGGAGCCGCTATCGCTCGAACAAATACAACATCCAGATCGACGGCACGTATGAGGTCAGCAAAAATAATATGCTCGACTTCCAGATGAACTACTCGCACGAGCGCATGAAGATCAGCGGCGACGGGCTCGATGAGGTCATCGACGACGTGCAGGCGGGCATCGGTAACCTCTGGACGCAGATGCGTAATCAGTTCGATCAGAACATCTTCAATGTGCAGGTACAGGATACGATCACGCTCGACAAGAAGCGCACGTGGCAGCTGACACCCGCCATCCGCTACAACCGCTCGGAGATCATCGGCTACAGCCAGTTTGGTCGTTTCGATCCCCTGAAGACATACCAATGGGTGCATCCCAAGGACAGTCAGGTCGATTCCAAGGTGACGTGGCAGCTCGCCGTCAAGAAGGAGTTTACGCCGAACTTCTCCATGCGTATGACGGGCGGCACCTATTTCCGTCTGCTCAATATGTATGAGATTGCGGGCGACGGCGCGGGCATCCTTCCGGCGCCAATGGACTACAAGGGAAGCGGCGCGAAGTTCCCCCAGCCGGAGTACGGCAAGCAGTTCGACCTCAGCGCGATATGGGACGGCAGGGCGCTCGGCGCGGACAATCGGACAACCCTCACCTATTTCTGGCGCGATACGCAGCGCATGCTGTACCTCTACCGCGCAGGTCTCAACTACAGCTCCTACTTCAACGATATGCGCGGCAAGGCACACGGCGTCGAACTGCAGACGAACTTCCACTGGAAGAAGTTCGATCTCGACCTCGAAGGAACGTATCTCCAAATAAGCGCACAGCGACGAGATTCAACCGTCCACTACGACTGGATGGAGGTACGCCCCACCTACCAGCCGAAATGGGAGGGCAATATCCGCCTGACCTACCGCCCGACGGAGAAGTGGCTCGCCTTCGGCGAGGCGCACTATGTCTCAAAATACTACACGCATTATGCCATTCCGCAGGTCACGGATCCAAGGGTAAAGGAACTTGCGGGACGTCCGCAGGAAGCCCTGACTGTCGTCAATCTGGGACTCAAGTGGTCGCCGAAAAAGGATATGACGCTGACGCTCGGCTGCAACGATGTATTTGACCGCGGGCCGCGTCTGCGCGTGAACAGCGTGCAGAGGTACGGCAGCGACCCCGGCATGGTCAATATCGAATATCCGCTGCAGGGACGCAGCTACTATGCGACATTCCGCTATGAATTCTAGGGAGGTGCCATGATGAAAACACATTTGAAAAGCACACGCGGTCTGCGGCTGACAGCGCTTATACTGGGCGGGCTGCTCTGTGCCTCGACGGCAAACGCCGCCAACCTTGTTTCGACCATCCCTTCGGACTACGGAAACAGTGAGATGGGCGCGGTCACCGGCTCGCGCGTAACGACGGATGTCGATGCAACGCCTCATGCAGGAGTGCTGAAGAATCTCAACCGCGACCCGGCGTCCTTTGGTTTCCACCAGAAGGGCAAGAGCATGATCCTGCTGCGCCAGTATACCTACAGTACGACGGAGCTGGAAGGCACGAAGCTCATTGACCCGAACTCCGAAGGCGCGGCGGCATCGGTGGCGAACGGCAAGACGACTGCCGTGCCGAACATGCACGCAGCGGCTGCCAGCGACGAATACATCTATATGACGGGCTACGATCTCGGGCAGATCGGCGTCGTAAAGCGCGATGACAAGCGCCTGATTGAAAACAAGAGCGCTGTTGTCAACCTCAAGGAAGACATCAAAAAATACTGCGGCTACAACTTTACCGAGACGTTCCAGAACCTCGATGAAGATGAGCACGGTGAGAAGGGCAAAACCTATACAGGCGATCCGACAAAGGCTCTGGTGCACGGCGAGGCATTGCTCGTCGAGGGGCGCAAGCTCTATGTGGCGGCGTCCGTCAATCCGCTTGCAGGCTACGATCCCTACGATGACGGCTTCCTCATGCAATACGACATCCAGAATGACGGCAGCCTGAAGTTCGGCAGCTACACGCGCATCAGCCGCAATATCGATCAGGGGCGGCTCAACAAGTTCAACGACTATATCCTCGTCTCGTGCATCGGCGGCTATCAGCACTACAACGGAACAGGAAATACGCATTACACGGCGATCAACGTGGCGAAGATCGACGAAAGCGGTAAGCTCACGAGTACGACGCAGCGGCGCGTCGTGATTCCGACGCATGTCAAAGCTACGGATCAGGATATGCGCGATCTCAAGATTTTGCCGAACGGCACGGCGTATGTCATGACGTACAATCTCTCCCCGAGCGGCAGTCAGATCAATGCGGCGGTCTATCAGACGACGGTGTCCAATCTGCTGTCCGATCATCCGGACGATTGGCAGCAAATCTCCTCCGTGAGTCAGCAGGAAGGCTGGTTCGGCAAGCTCAATGCCGAATACTACACGAAGCGCCTTTGGCTGGAACTTGGCGATACGCTGAGCGTCCTTACGGACGGCGACGATGCGGCGAAATACACATGGCAGGCAAAGGATTTCTCCGACAACAAGGCGTTCTCTCGTTTCAACAAGATCACGATGATTGAACCGGACTGGGTCTATGGCAACACTGCCTCCGTCGTGCTTGCGGTACCTACGGAGCTTGGCGGAGGGACAACGGCAGCCGCACCGAACTCGAATGCCGTATGGAAGACGGGCGGCAATGGCAATATTGTAAGAAGCACACAGACGTACAACGGCGATACGTTGATCAATATTGGCACGGACAAGCTCGGCGATAAAGCAACGAATGTGCTTGCCGCCATCTATGCGGCGGACAGTAATGTAACGATCAACGCCTCGGGTCATAAGCTGAACCTCCAAGTGGAGAACACCGTCGGCAACCCGACGGGCATCTATGCGGGCAATGGCAAAAATGTCACGGTGAATGCGGATGAAGTCAACATTATCACTAAGGGATTTGCAAACGGCAACACGCTGACGAACGCCATCCAGCTTGATGCGGCAAAGAATGCGGCGGCCGGCATCACGATCAACGCTCCCGTCAACATCTCGATGACGGGAGGTCTCGGCGGAAACGGCGTCGCCGTGCAGAAGAGCGACCGCCTTGGTGAGAAGTCGTATGAGGCACGCAAGGATACTGCCATCAAGATCAACGGCAATCTGAAGATCGCCGGCGCATCGACCGATCAATGGGGCATCCCCATCAACCGCGAGAACGTCTTCTCGCGCTTCAACAACGCCGGTATCTTGACACAGGTGGAAAAGAGCAGTGTGACCGTAAGCGGTAATGCGGATATGACCGTCTACGGCAACGGCGTCACGACGAATGCGAAGGACAGCAAGGTCGCAATCGCGGGCGGCGGCTCCATCCAAGTTCCCGCAGGTATGGCTTACAGTTACTACGCACTCGCCGCCTACCAAGGTGCAATCTCCATGAATATGGGAGAAAACGGCACGACTCCCGGCAACGGCAAGACAGGCATCCAGATCGCCGACGTGAAGCTCGACGGCGATCTCTTTGCGCTGCCCACGGGCAGGCTCAACGTCGCCCTGCTGACGGACAAGTCCTACCTGCACGGTCTCGTCGACAGCGGCGGCACGGCGAACCTCTATCTGCAAAATGGCGCGACGTGGATCAACGAGGGACGCAACTCGCGCTATTACCAAGACGATGAGGACAAGGGCGCAGGTTCGCTGACCGGAGCAAAGAAACTCTATGTCGGCAAGAGCCGCGTTACGAACTTCTTCGGCGGCACAGCGGCGGCTGCGCGCGGCGTCATCTATCAAAAGGATGCAGACACGCTCAATATCGACAACTACAGCGGTCATGCACTCGCCGTGTATAAGAGCACGGGGAACGCCGTCAACGGCGGCGACATCATCATCGATAAGGCGCAGACAGGAAGTGTGCTGACGCTGCGTACTGCACCGACAGGCGCTTATCAGGCGACGAATCTCCTCGATGCACTGGCGAACAAGCTGGTGTATAAAAGATCTTCGGAAGGGCTCCTTACGGGCAGGGTGGAGCTTGGCGAGGGTCTTACGATATCGTCTGCAACCGGAAAGATCGCTTTTGGTACCGGCGGAAGGGGCAACTATGAGCCGGAGACCATCGTTACAAAGACGACGCCGCTAACTGCCGCCGAGGCAACGGCGGGAACGTATACGCTTGCGAACAACGAAACGCGCGATTTGACGCAGGCGAACGTAAACAAGGGTTTCAACAACAAGTGGTCCGTGCTTGCAAACTATGACAAAGATGCAAACGGCAATAAGACGACGGGGCTTACTGTTGATTTGAAAGGGCATACGCTCACTTTGGGCATGACTTCGGCAGCAACGGACAACCATTATATCGGTGCGATTTATGCCGGTAAGGAAACGGCTGCCAATCCGGCACACGCATTGACCATCAAGGACACGCAGGGCGGCGGCAGGGTCGTTCTCAGCGCCAAGCATGCGAAATCCAGCAGAATGGTCGATGGAATCTATGCGGATCAATTTACGAACATCAATATCGAAGCGCCGGTGGAGATCAAATCCATTGTAGCAGCCAGCCCGAACGCGCACGGCGTCTATGCCGGCAAATACTCTACGATCAAGTTGCAGGACTTGACCATCAAGGAGATCATCGGCGGTGATGGTACTGCTACAGGGATAACTACCTATGGCATTGGAGCGGGAGACGGCGCCGAGGTTGATGTTAAAACGGTCGATATTTCCGGCATCAGCGGCACTGCTGTCTATGGTATGTCTACCGGCAACAACAATACCAAGATCAATATCGGCGGCGGAAGAATCATTGCCAAAGAGGCGAATGCGGCTACAAATCAATATTGGGCGATTCACGCAACAACAGGAACGGTCACGCTCAACAAAGACAAGAATCGTGATCTCGTTGTTGAAGGCAATATACAGGCAGGTGACAACACACATCCAGGGATCATCGACGGGTCCTTTACGACAGCTGCTTCGTCATGGAAAGGTGCGATCCATAGGGTCGGCGCCAGTAAGACAAACCTCACTCTCACAAATGGCGCAACGTGGACGCATGAACTGTTGGCAGGTAAACTCACGAGTTCTGAGGCGGGCTTCACCGGCTCCCGTCTCTCCAAGCTCACAGGCGGCGACTCCCCTGCCCATGCGGGCGTCGTAAGGCAGGGCGAAAAGAACATCCTCATCGACAACTACAGCGGCAATACGCGCTTCATCTTCGGACATGATGCGACGACACCGACAACAATCAACGGTGGCAATGTCGAGATCACGAAAGCGGAAGACAACTCGCAGGTTACGCTCAGCACGAATCCCGATGCCAACATCAAAGATGAAAACATCAAACAGGTGCTCAATTCCCTTGCAAACAAGCTGACGTATACAGACTACAAAAATGGCAAGCGCCAGCTCAAAGGCACTGTTGAAGTCAACGAGGGGCTTACTTCGTCGTCGGCAAAATGGGCGGGCGACATTCTCTTCAAGGACACCGACGGACAAGGCTCGTATGATCCGAGCACTACGCCGTCCCAGCCTGCGAATGAGCAGCAGAAGACGGAATTCACGAGCCAGATCAAATCGGGCAATGTCGCGGAATACGTCAACGACAAGGTGGAAAAGTCGGAGGGCGTCTATACCTTCACGAAGGACTCGACGATCAAATCCGACCGTTACGACGGCGCGATCCTCGGCGACAACAAGCCGCTTACGATCAATGCCGCAGATAAGACATTGACCATCGAGGCAAAGAAAACATCCGCGGGCTTCCTCACGGGCATCTATCACGGCGGGCAAACCATGAACAGCTCGAGAACCGGAGCCATGACCATCACGGCAAAGACGCTGAACATCCATGCAGAGGGCATTGGAAAAACCTACGGCATCTACAACAATGGTGATCAGCTCCTGCGCGTGAACGGCGATACTATTATCACGGTCAAGGGCGGTACAGGAGACGAGGTCACAGGCGTTGAGGCGACGATGAGCGGTACGACGCAGCTCGACGGGCTGACCATTCGGCAGGACAAGAGCAGCAATGCCGATCATCGTGCCATTCGCAATACGGGCATGCACGGCTCGCGCATCTTCGTCAATATGGACACAGCGGGCAATCTCGGCAGCAATAAAGTTGACATTCAGGGCAACGTCCTCACCGACAGCGAACACGCCGCGAGCGAGGCCGAGCATCCGCTGACGAGCCTTGCACTCACGACGGCAGACTCCAAGCTCACAGGTACGATCTTCGCGGGTGACAAGGGCAAGGTGAACCTCTATCTGCAGAACGGTGCCGTTTGGAACAACGAGCATTACGCCACGGGCGCGGGTCTCGTCGCGAGCAGGCTCACGAAGCTCACGGGCGGCGCGGCAGCAGCGAGCGCGGGCAATGTCTACATGAAGGAAGATAAGGATCTCACCGTCAAGAATTATGCAGGGCATACGAACTTCTTCTTTGAGCATGCCCCCTCCTCCCCCACCGCGCTTGTGGGCGGCAATGTGATGATTGAGAAAGCGGAGGCAAACAGCCACGCGACGATGATCACCGAGCATACGGGCGTCAATGCGGGCAATCTCACGGATGTCCTCAAGGCGCTCGCGCGGAAGCTCTACTATATGGACAGCGAGGACAGCCACAACCTCAGCGGCACGGTCAAGGTGCTCGAAGGGCTGACCTCTTCGAGCGCGCAGATGACAGGCGGCTTCGGCTACATCGCATTTGGGGAAGACCATCGCGGCATTTACAGCCCCACTGCTCCCGTCTATCACGATCAGACGCTGGAGAATTTCGCAGTTCCGATTACAAACACGGGCGTCGACAGCGAATACATAAGCGACGGCGTGCGCAAGGCGGATGGCCGCTATATCTTCACGAAGGATAAGACGACGATCACGACGAGCGGCGCAGCCCTCGCCTCGGGCACCTATGCCGCCATCACGAACAACGATGCGGCAAAGCCCCTCTCCATCGACATGAAAGGGCATGACCTTGTCGTTTCGGTAAACAATGCCGCGCCTGTCACTGGTATCGCTGCCGTCGGCAGGGAAATCCATATGAAAAATGCGGGCAACCTCGACATCTCGGCTCTTGCCACGGGCAGTGCTGCCGTAGAGGCGCGGGACGGCGGCAAGGTCACGATCGACACGCGCGAGGGTAAGACCGTGAAGCTGCGCGCAGAGTCCGCAACGCCCACAAATACCGCCGTCGTAAAGGCGGCATCGACGGGCGCACGCTCCTCTATTAACATCAACGGTCTCGTGGACATTGCGGCGGACGGGACGAAGGCGACTGCAGCACTCGATGCCTCTGCCTCTGACATCAGCGTCGCAGGCGGCACGATCCGTGCAACGAGCGGCGCATTGCTTGCACGCTCCTATGGAACGGCTGCAAATAAGGGCAGGATCGACATCAATGTCACCACGGACAGCGCGGGTACTGTGACGGGCACAGGCACAAACAAGAGCGTGCTCGAGGGCAATATCAGCACCGCAAACGGAGCAAATGCAAACGGTGTCATCAACATCGGTCTCAATACATCGGATTCCTCGTGGAAAGGCAATTACACGGAGAACAACAGCGGAGAGGTCAACCTCCGTATCGGCAACAATGCACTCTGGGAGGGCAGGAGCGGCGATGCCTCCAACCTGAACATGAATCTCCTCGACTCCGGTTCTCGTTGGAAACTCACGGGCTCAAGCCATGTGAAGAATCTCTCGGCAGCGAACAATGTGGGACGCAGCATCTTCGACATGACGGCAACGGCGTCTTCGGACAAGCTCACGATTGATAACTTCAGCGGCAAGGGCTATTTCTTCTACGGGAACACCGTTACAACAACGCACGATGCGGACACGGACACCGACGTCAAGCATGTCACTGTGAACGGCGCCGAAGTGCATGTTAAGAAGGCGGCAGGCGGGAGTGCGATTACGCTCCACACCGACGCCAAGAGCAATACGACAGGCGGCTGGAACTGGACGACATCGGGGACTCCTGTCGAGCAGAACCTCACCTCCTCCGTGGTCAAGGCGCTTGCAAACAAGCTCTATTATGAGGATGCCGCGGCAAACGGCGACAATCTCTCGCTGACGGTCAAGGTCAGCGAAGGACTGACGACGTCTTCGGCTGCGCGCACGTTCACGAAGAGCGACGGCCTGCGCTACAATGCGGCGACGGGACAGGCGGACTATGTCTATACACCCGTTCCCGAGCCTGCACCGTCGACGGAGATCACGAAGACGAAGACGCTGACGAAGGACTTTACGGCAAGTACGACGGATGCACACTCGAAGGATGACGGCGGCAATCCGATCGTTTCCGCCCTCTATGCGGGCTCCGGCACTTACAACAAGACGACTCCGATGATCGTCGATATGAACGGTCATACGCTGCGTGTCGAGGCGACGAGCAGCGACCGCATTGCGCGCGCGATCAATCTCTCGCCCAACGCTGCGGTCGAGATCAAAAACGATGCGGGCAAGACGCTGACCATTTCGTCAATCAACACGAGCTCGCGCGCGGCGGCAGGCATATATGCCGGCACGAACGCCTCGCTGAAGATCAAAGGTCCCGTCGTCATCGACGAGGTTCGTGCAGACAATCCGAGTGTATCGGCCATCACGACAGGCGGCACGATCGGCCAGACGAGCGATGTGACGATCGACGGTAATCTGACGGTCAAGAAGCTCGAGGGCAGGACGACGGGAGACGCTGGCGACGGACGCAACCTGTCCGCTCTTCATGCACTCAACGGTAAGTCCACGATCACGGTGACGGAGAGCGCCGACATCCGGAACGTCAAGGGCAGTGTCATCCGTGTGGCAGGCTCCACGGGCTACGAGGCGGGCGGCACAGTGAACATCGGCGGCGGCATTCTTTCTGCTGCGGCGGATGCCGACAAGTCGAAACAGTACCGCGTCGTCAGCCAGACGAGCGGCAAGGTCAACATCAACATGAACGGGGCTGCCGCAGGGACAAGGAAGACCGTCCTCAAGGGCGATATGTATGCAGTCAGCTCCTACGGAAAGAGAAGTGTTGAATACGGCGGCGGCTCCCTAATCGACTACAACAACGAAGCCACTGCGAATGTCGCCCTGACAACGGTGGATTCCTCGTGGCACGGCGCGCATCTCTACGAAGAAAGTTCGCCGACGCCGGGCGCCGGCGGCTTCTCGGCACTCAAGGCGGCGAATTTCAACCTCTGGCTGCAGAACGGCGCGCAGTGGACGAACGAGCAGCTCTCGGGTGCTCCTGAGACATGGCAGGGCAGCCGCGTGACGCGCCTTACGGGCGGCAGCGACGCCGCCCATGCGGGCTTGATTTTCCAGCAGGATGCCAAGGACATTACGATCGACGACTACAGCGGTCATGCAAAGGTGTTCTACCGTCATACGGTCAACGGCGATACGTCGACGATGCAGGGCGGTGCAATATCCATCGGCAAGGCTGCGGCAAACAGCGAGATCACGCTCATCACGGACAAGACCGATCTCGATCTCGCCTCCTCCACCAAGAAGCAGAAGAACCTCATCAACGCGACGCTCAACGCGCTCGCGGGCAAGCTCCAATATGCTGCCTACAAGTCGGGCGAAAGAAATCTCAGCGGCAAGGCTGTCATCGCTGACGGTCTTACCGCGTCGAGCGCCAACCTGCGCATGGAGAACATCACCTTTGACAGCAGCACAGGACAGGGGCGTTACAACTACACGCCGCTTTCCTACAACCAGACCGTCACGAACTTCACGACGCCCGTCACGGGTGACGCAGCGACCGATGCCGTTTACTTCACGGGCGGTGTCATGGACGACGACGGAAGTTACAACTTCACGCTCGACACGACGATCACGGGCACAAACGGCATCAAGGGTACGTCCGCCCATAAGATCGACGCTGCGGTCGCGGCGGACAAGACGCTCACGATCAAGACGAGCGGCGCAGCTCTCGACGCCGGCGCGGGAAGCAATATCGCGCTCGGCGGCGGCAAGACCGTCATGGAGACAACGGGATCGCATGTCATCGACACGGCAGCCGGCTCGACAACCGCTCTCAAGGGCGCGTTCGACATCAAGGGCGCTGTGCAGAACGCAGGCACGCTGACGCTCGACGACAAGGAAGGCGCGAGCAGTCTTGTCGGCGACATCGAAAACAGCGGTACGCTCACTCTCAGCTTGAAGGGATCCGGCAGCACGTACAGCGGTGCTGTCCGCGGCAGCGGCGCGAGCAGTCTCACGATTGGAAGCGCGGCGCGCTGGACGAACACGGGTGCAAGCACGCTCCATGCGTTCTCCGGCACAAAAGACAGCATCGTCGATATGTGTTCGAGCGGCGACACGCGCATCGAAAACTACAGCGGCAACGGCACCTTCTGGTACGGGCATACAATCGCCGAGGGCGTTGACCGCGACGGCGAGAAGGCCAAAGTCCCGACGATCAACGGCGGCAAGCTCACGATCGCGTCGGCGGCAGCAAATAGCGAGATTCATCTGCGCACGGACAATACCGGCTACGACTTCGACTCGACAAAGGCGGTGGAAAAGAACCTCATCAGTGCCACCTTGAACGGGCTTGCCAATAAGCTCTACTACGAGAATTATGCAGCGCAGCCGTCGCATCTCAAGGCGTATGTCGAGATCGGCGAAGGCCTGATCGGCTCCGGCGCACGCATCTCGAAGGAGATCACGACCTTCGGCAAGACGACGGAAGCAGCGCATGGCAAGGATTTCCAAAACAAGGACTTCAATGCACAGGATAAGCAGGGCGCTTACGTCTATGCACCGAGCTGGGACGTGCCCGATACGCAGAAGACGACCGACTTCACCACGGCGCTCACGGGCGATTGGAATGAAGCATCGCAGACGGGTGCCGACCTCCCCTATGCCAAGGGCGGTGTCATTCACGGCGGCAAGTACGGCTTTACAAAGGACACGAAGATTCATCCAGCAGCGGGCAGCGGCATCACAAATGCTGCGTCGAAGAAGAACATCACCGTCAGGGCGCAGGGCGCGGAACTCACCGTCGACGCAGCGGATTGGGCGATCAAGGCGGCCAAGGATCATAAGATTGAGCTTACGAGTGACAAGCGCATCACGCTCAAAGGCACGCAAGGAATTCTGACAGCGCAGGGCGGCTCTGAGGTAAACGTCACGGCTGACGGTTTGACGCTTGACGGCGCACTGCAAAATGGCGGCGGCAAAGTGACGATCGACGGAGGCAATTCCGCTAAGAGTACGTTCAAGGGAAATCTTTCGCAAAATAACGGTGGCAGCCTGACTCTACGCATGAAGGGATCCGGCTCTTCCTTCGAAGGGAACATCGTGAACCTCAGCGGCAGCGTACTGCTTGATCTCTCGGGCAATAACGCCTATTTCCGCGGCAGCGTCAATCCGCTGGCGTCTTCCACTATGTCCGGCTTCCGCTCGGCAAGAGTAGCGAACACGGCAGGCGTGACGGAACTGCACTTCGGCAAGTCGGCAGACGTGAACTTCACGGACAACTCGTCGCTTACGGCGCTGACCGTCGGGGAAGGTTCTGAGGTGAAGGCCGCTGCGGGCAAGAAGCTCAAGGTGGATACCCTGAACACAGGAAGCGGCACGACCGTAACGGCAGCAGCTGGTGCTGCTCTCACTGCAGGCACGCTGGCTGCCTCCGGCAGTCTGAATCTGGCAGCCGAAGGTGATATCCAGACGAACAATCTCACGATGGCGGGCGGAGCGATCAAGAAGTCTGGCAGCGGCACAACATCCGTCAAGGAAGCTAAAGTCACACAGGAGACGACGCTCGAAGCTGCGACGCCAGGCTTGAGCTTTGAAAAGCTTTCCCTCGGCACTTCCCTGTTGAAGAACACAAGCACAGCCGACATTTCCATAAATAAACTCTCGTCGCAGACGGGAGGCAGACTCTTCCTCGGCTCCGACGCTGCAATACAGGCAGAAGAAATCTCCGGCGACGTCAATGTGCTCAAAGAGGCGAAGATACAGGCGGACGGCTCGGTCATAACGAACAGCAGCAAGTTGTACTTCAACAAAGTCGATGCCGCACAAGCGAACAAGCTCACGCTGTCTGCTGTCGGTATGACGCTTGAGGATTCGCGCACGGGGACAGTAGAAGAACAGAAAGCGAAGAAAGAACGCAATCAGAACGCTCTGCTCTCGCTCTACAAACAGACCGTAAAGGCGGATGTTGGAGCTGACGGAATCGTCAAGGGCAACACCTACAAGGATGCCGCAGGCAACGAACACCAAGGCTACAGCATCAAAAATCTAAGCATCAACATGGCGACGATGGAGTCACTGACCAGCTCGAGCGCCACAGCGTTCGGCAACGTCCTCTTCGACTCTGCAGGCAATGTAGCAACTGTAGCGGAGGAGCAGATCGGCTACGGTGACTACGAAACGATGGTCATGCAGAGCACGAAAGGCGCCATGACTTCTTCTATGATGGTCTGGAGAAATGAGATGAACGATCTCATGAAACGCATGGGGGATCTTCGCCTCTCGCCTGAGGACATGGGAGTCTGGGTACACTTCTATCGCGGCAAGACTTCGAGTGACAAGGACAAGGCAAATTTCCGCATGAACTACATGACCACCCAGGTCGGCTACGACTGGAAGGCCGGCAGGGACTGGCGCGTCGGTGTCGCGGGAAGCTACATGAAGGGAAACTCAAGATATGCGACGGGAAGTGGCGACAACAAGGCGGGCAATTTCGCCGTCTACGGCACATGGACAGGTAAGAGTGGTCAATATGTCGACATCATTGCGAAGCTTGGGCGCATGGCAAACGATTTCAGCGTATCGAACGAATGGGGCAACGTGACTGCCAAGGGCGACTACCACACATGGGGAGAGTCCCTCTCCGCTGAGTACGGCAGACGTTTCCACAGGGATAACGGATACTACTTCGAGCCGCAGGTCGAAATGACGTTCGGTCGTATGAATGCCGTGACCTACGATATGACCTCGAACGGCTACGGCACACTTCAAGTGGAGCAAGGCGGTTTGAACAGCGTCATCGGGCGCGTCGGCATCGCCATGGGTCAGGAACAGGAGCGCAGCACCTGGTTCTTCAAGGCATCGCTCTACCATGAATTCGCAGGCGATATGGACACGACGTGGAAGGTCATGGGCAATCCGACGAAGTACACGAAGCAGGCAGGCAAGGACACGTGGATTGGCGTTCAGCTCGGCGGTACGGTGAAATTGAGTGACAGGACGAGTCTCTACGGTGACTTCGAGAAGACTTTCGGCGGCGACATCAAGACAAATTGGCGCGTCGACGGTGGACTTCGCTGGAGCTTCTAAAAGTACGGTATAGGAGCGCAAGAAGGAGAGGAATCCCCTCCCCTTCCTGCGTTTTCAATAACAGTGAAAACCATCATGGAAGGAGCAATCAAGAATGAAGAAAGGATTTCTTGGCAAGCGGCGCTGCTTACGGCTGAGCAGCCTCGTGCTAAGTGGGCTTCTCTGCGCCTCAACCGCAAGTGCAGCAACGCTTGTAACGACCATTGCGACGGATTATTCCGATGGTCAGATGGGAGTCGTCAACGGTTCACGAATCTATGATTCTGTTGACCCTCCTGCGCAGGAAGGTGTGCTCAAAAACTTAGGCGGCGATGCATCCATATTCAATATTCATCAGCAAGGCGAAAGCAAGCTCTTGCTGAAATACAGTTTGGACGGAGAAACTACCTATCAGCTTCTCAATCCCGATGGCCTTGCGGGAGCGTCAAACGGGGCAAAAGGAAAACTGGTATCGGTAAAAAATCCTCACGCGGTGGCGGCGACAGACGGCTACATCTATGCGACTGGCTATGACCTTGGAAAGATCGGCGTCATCCGTGAAAATGCCGGTGCGCTCGAGGAGCAGACAGCCGTCATCGATCTAAAAAATGACATCAAGCAGCATGCCAATTACCAGTTTACAGAGAGCTATACAAACAACGATACAGGTGAGACGAAGACTGGCAATCCCGCAGCTGCTAAGGTACACGGCGAGGCGCTGCTCATCGATGGACGCAATCTCTATGTCGCAGCCTCGCTCAATCCGACAGGCAGTCCGGACAGCTATGACGACGGCTTCCTCATGCAGTACGAGATCAAGGATGACGGCAGCCTTTCCTTCGGCAGTTATACGCGCATCGGGCGCAATACGGATCAGGTACGGCTGAACAAGTTCAACGATCACATTCTGCTCACGGCAGTCGGCGGCAAACAAAACATGGGTGTAGGAAATGATTCCCACACGCAGATCAGCATTGCACAGATGGGTGCTAACGGTAGGCTTTCGAGTACAGTGCAGAAGAAGGTGGAACTTCCTGCGGCTGTGAAAGATACGCACGAAGATATGCGCGATCTGAAGGTGCTGCCGAACGGTACGGCGTATGTCATGACGTACAAGCTGTCGACGTCCGGCACCGGTATTGATGCACATGTTTACCAGACGACCGTGTCGAACCTGCTCTCCGATACCCCGCAGGATTGGACAGAAGTGGCGGCGGCACAGGGTGTAGAGGGCTATTTTGGCAAGATTGACACCGAGCACGTCACGAAAAATCTCTGGCTGGAGTTGGGGAATACCCTGCGCTACTATGGAGATGGTGCCAGTGAGGCAGCACCTGTCTGGCAGGGGAAAGATTTTTCTACAGACAAGAACCATGTGAACATCAACAAGTTCCTCATGGTCAAACCGGATTGGGTGACAGGACAGACGGCTTCCGTGCAACTCACGCTTCCCGCAGAGCTGGGCGGGACAACGCGTGCGGTGGAAGAGAATAACGACATGACTTGGGTCGGTTCCCCTGACATCGAAGAGAGTATAGAGCAGTCCCAAGATTTTTCAGACGATACCGTTGTGACAATCGGCAAGGATAAGATCGGCAATGCCACGACCAATGTAATCGCAGGCATATATACTTCGTCGGATGATGTGAATGTAAATGCCGATGGCTATACCTTGCAGCTACAGGTAGAGAATACCGTCGGCAATCCAACGGGCATTTATTCCGGAAACGGAAGCAATCTGACGCTGACCGCAGATAGGATCAACATCATTACAAAGGGTCTTGCGGGCGGCAACAGTCTGACGAATGCGATTCAGTTGGATGATTTGGAAGGCGTCAGTCCGACCATGACGATTAACGGCGATGTGAACATCTCGATGTCGGGCGGTCTTGGAGGAAATGGTATAGCCATTCAAACGCGAGATCGTTTTGGCGAGTTCCCTTTCGGCGTAGGTTCGAGCGCAGGCATTGACATCAATGGTAACCTAAAGATCGCCGGTACGGACACGGCGAAATGGGGCATACCGCTCAATCGGGAAAATGTGTTTTCGCGTTACAATAACGCCGGCATATTGACGCATACGAGCGCCTCCATGGTCAACGTATCCGGCGACGTGGATATAACGGTCTACGGCAATGGCGTATCGGCGGGACGAGGCGGCGACGGCGGCACGATGGTAACGATTGCCGGTGGCGGCAGGATTCAGGTGCCTGCCGGCACAAAGTACAGCTACTATGCTCTCGCCGCTTATGCGGGCGGGATTTCTATGAACATGGGAGCCGACGGCAGAACTTTGGGCACGAGAGATGTGCAGCTTGACGGTGATCTCTTTGCCTCTCGGCGCAACGGTGATCTTCATGTTGCTCTCACGACGGACAAATCATGGCTGCACGGTATTGTCGACGCAACATACTCGGATCTCTACCTGAAAAATGGCGCTAAATGGCTCAATGAAGCCCGCAATCAGCGCTACTATCAGGATATCGAGGATATCGGCGTAGGCGAAGTCGTCGGTACGGGCAAGGATCAGCGCTATATCGGCCGAAGCAACGTCCAACACTTCTTCGGCGGCGAAAGCGACGCGACGCGCGGCATCATCTATCAAAAAGATGGAATGCCTATCACGATAGGCGATTACAGCGGACACGCGGTCGCCGTCTACAATCACGATGCAGCTTCGCCGACGACGTTCAAGACTGGCGACATCATTATCAACAAGGCGATCGGCACGGAGAACGTATTCACGCTCTTCACTGATGCAGACGGTGTGACGGCAGCGAACCAAGATGTTGTACTCAACGCACTCGCAAACAAGCTGACATACAAGAACTATACGGACGGCAAGCTTCTGGGCAAGCTCTCAATCGGCGAGGGGCTGACACTGTCCTCCATCAACAAGGACATCACCTTCGCAAGTGAGAAGGGTAGCTACTCTGCTTCGACACCTCCTGCAAGCAACAAGGCAGAGTTCACGACGCAGCTGACCGGCGACGAAGACATGGATGAGGAGTACGTCGACGCCCATGTACGTCAAGATGATGACAGCTATCGCTTCGCCAAGGATTCGACGATCACCTATCAAAACAATTCTGCGTCAAAATCGGGCGCGATCCTTTCCAGAAAGAATCTGAAGATCGACGCTTCGGGTCATGTGCTGACGATCAAGACCGGCGGTGGGAGCGCACGGATCACGGAGGCAGCTGGAATCCGCCTAACACCAACGAAGAAAATTGATATCAAAGCTGATACGCTTCGACTGTTCGTGAATGATGAAAACTCCATAGATCCATTGAAAACAGCGTATGGCATCAAGGGTGATAAGGGAACGCTCACCATTTCCGGCATGACGGAGATCGAGGCTGGCGGCACGGAAGTCAGTCACGGCGTTCATGCCTATATGGATGACAGAGTGACGCTGGAGGGTCTCAGTGCAAAGGTGAACACAGCCGCTGCAGATGCGTCCGCGCTCTATGTCGGCTATACGGGGCGACTCAGCGTCAATGTCAAGAACGGCACAGTGGACGGCAGCGCAGTTCGGCTGGACGGCAATGTTGTCTCACAGGACACACAAAGCCGCATCGATGTCGCCCTTGCGGATTCCGCCTCCTACGTCAAGGGTCTCGCCTTTGGCAACGGCACGCTCAATATGTGGCTGCAGAACGGTGCCTCATGGAACAATATAAATCAGGGAGCATCCTTGCCGCAAGGCTATTGGGGCAGCCGCATCACCTCCCTCGTCGGCGGCGCTTCGCCAGAGCGCGCAGGTCTGATCTTCCAGAACGAAGCCAACACCATCGCCATCGATCAGTACAGCGGTCACATGCGAGCCTTCTACGAACATGACGCGTCCAATCCGAAGAAGATCATCGGCGGCGCGCTGCTGATCAATCATGCGGCACCAGGCAGCAGCGTTACCGTGACGACAGACAATGCAGGTCTGAATACAGATGCCGGAGCATCTGCCGCTGAGAAGAAGCTCGTGGATGAGACACTCGGCGCACTGGCAAACAAACTTTGGTATCGCGCCTATGCGGAGGAAGGTGAATACAACCTGTCGGGCAAGGTGGAAATCGCAGAGGGAATGACATCGTCATCCGCGCGCAAACGTATCGAGGACATCGAGTTTGACGATGCTGGCAAGGGCGTTTACGGTACACCGAGCGATCCCAAGCAGACAAAGACCGAATTCACCACGGGCATTACGGGTGAAGCCTCTCGTGATATTGAGTATACGGATGCCGGTGTACGGCAGGAAAATGGCAGCTACGTCTTTACAAGGGATACAAAGATTACGGCGGGCGAGACCGAGATCAAGGCTGGTGCATGGCTGACAACATTCAGCGCGGCGATCTCGAACTCCGACATAAAGACGCCGGTAAACATCGACCTGGGCGGAAAGAATCTCACGGTCAACACAAAGACCGACATCAGCACGGTAGGAATCACCGCGATCGGCAACGGTGCACAGCTGAACATCAACAATGCCGGTGCGATCACTGTCAATGCGGAGAACACGGGTGGCTCTCAGACGGCGGCGATTTATGCCAACAGCGGCGGCAAAGTCCACATCGAAAATGGCGGCAGTGACATCGAGTCCAAGGTGCTCAAGGTACGCGCCAACAATGTGAACACGAAGACGAACGTCGCTGTCATCAAGACGATGAACGGCGTTCCGGGCGCCGAGTCCAACATCACGATCGACGGACTCGTCGATGTCTTGGCAGAGGGCGACAGGACTACGAACAGCGGCGCGAATGAAGCGGTCAGCGCCGTCGCCTCGACCATCGATATCGGCGGTGGCACGATCAAGACGGTCGGTGACACGTGGGCGGCAATCCGAGCTTACGGCGAATTTGTCACGCAGAATACCGGCGTGGTCAATTTCAATGTCACGAAAGATGCGGCCGGCATGGCGACCGGCGCCGGCACGAACCGCGCCGTCATCGAGGGCGATTTCTCCACAAACGGCGGCATGGGTACGAAGGGGCGCATCAGCGTCGGTCTCTCAACGCCAGAGTCATATTGGCTTGGTAACTACGTCGATACGCATGGCTACGGCGTAACGCAGGGACAGTTTGGCAGCGTCAATCTCTTCATGAAAAACGGCTCCTATTGGAAGGGCTTTGCAAGCGGCGTCATGAATGTCGAGATGTCGGGCACAGACACGAAGTGGGTCGGCTTCAACGTCGAACACGATATGAAGCTTACGCTCAAGGATGGTGCAACGTGGTACAATGCCATCACACCGGAGCAAAAGGGCTGGAAGAACGTCGCGGCCATCAGCCGTGTGAAAAACTTCACCGGCAGTGGCGGCTTCATCGACATGACAGGCACGAACCGCTTTCTCGGCCTGGGCGACAGCCTCGACCAGACGGGCGTCCCCGGCGCTGCGGTGCAGGGAAAATGCTCTGCCATCATAGATAAGGGGCTTGGCGAAACGGGCAACCTCGAGATCGAGGAGTTCAGCGGCGATACGACCGTGCGCTATCGTCACGATGCAACAGCACCGACGACAGTCTACGGTGGTACGACTACGATCAAAAAGGCTGCAGCAGGCAGCAAGATCACACTGCTAACGGACAGCTCCGGTCTGAACATGGAGTCGATCATGTCCGCGGACAAGAACCTCGTAAATGCGACACTAAACGCTCTCGCAAATAAGCTCTATTACACGGCATATACGACGAGCGAGCGCAACCTCACTGGCAAGGTGACCATTGCTGAGGGGCTGACAGCGTCCTCTGCAAGTAAGCGTCTTGAGAATATTACGTTCAACGAAACGACAGGTCAGGGCGGTTATGTCTATACGCCTGCCGTCGATCCTCCGGCCTCGCAGACTACTGCAGCGTTCAACGCCTCCATCACAAATGACCTCCTGCATGACACTCCATACGTGGACGCCGGCATCCGCAAATCGGACGGCAAATACGTTTTTACCAAGGACACTATCATCCGTACAGATGATACGGACAAGGTGATCGGCGGACCGTGGACAGCCCCGAACGCCCCTGCCATCTCGAACGTCAACCCCACACAGCCGCTCAATATCGATCTCAAAGGAAAGAAACTGACCATCGAAACGCGAGGAGCGGATACTGTCGTCGGCATCAGCGCCGTCGGCAAGGGCAGCCGAGTCCATGTGAGGAATGCCGGTGCAATCACCATCAAAGGGATGAACACAGGGAGCCTGTACTCCCCCACGCTCTTTGCCAATGGCGGCGGCTCCATCCATATTGAAAACGGCGGTGAAAATCTTGAGGACAAGGTGCTCACACTGCGCTCCGTTGGCAAGAAGGAGGCAAGCCCCGCTGTCATCAAGACAATGAACGGTCTTGATGGCGCAGAGTCGAACGTCACGATCGACGGTCTTGTCGATCTCCTTGCAGACGGCACCTATCCAGACGGCAAGGGTGCGAACGAGGGTGTCAGTGCTGTTGCCTCGCGCGTCGACATCGGCGGCGGCTCCATCCGTGCGACCGGCAGCGCCTGGGCAGCGATTCGTGCTTACGGTGAATTTACCTCGAACAATTACGGCACGGTCAACTTTAACGTCATGAAGGGTGCCGACGGCCTCGCGAACGGTGCAGGGACGAACCGCGCCATTTTGGAGGGAGACATTGTAACGAACGGCGGCATGGGCACGAAGGGACGCGTCTCCGTCGGTCTCTCCACACCGGACTCCCACTGGATCGGCAACTATGCCGATACGAGCGGCTACGGCGTGACACCGGGGCAGCTTGGCACAGTCAACCTCTTCATGAAAAACTCCTCCTACTGGAAGGGTTTCTCCAACGGCTCCATGAAGGTGGAAATGAGTGGTATGGGAACGAACTGGACAGGTTTCCATGTTGGAAAAGAGCTGGAACTCAAACTCTCCGACGGCGCTGTTTGGCATAACGCCATCACACCTGAGCAAACGGATCAAGACAACAAGCCTGCAATCAGCAGAGTCAAACACTTCTCCGGCAGCGGAGGCTTCATTGATATGACGGGAATGAGCCGCTTCCTCGCCGAAAGCACCAGCCTGAGCGGACATTTCGTGAAAACAGAATCTTCTTCAGCCATCATCGAGAAGGGTTTCGGCGAGACGGGCGACCTTGCGATCGAGAACTACAGCGGCAATACGAAGGTACTCTATCGCCACAATGCAGCATCGCCGACAACCGTCTACGGCGGCAAGCTCACGATTGCAAAGGCTGCTGCGGGCAGTGCGATTACCCTCTCCACGGACAGTGTCGGACTCAATACAGAATCGACAAAGGCCGTGGATAAGAACCTCGTGAGTGCAGCGCTCAATGCACTCGCGAACAAGCTCTACTACACTGCTTACACGACAGGAGAAAAGAATCTCTCAGGCAAGGCGGAAATTGCCGAGGGGCTGACAACCTCGGCGGCAAGCAAGCGTCTTGAGAACATCTCGTTCAGCAAGGAGAGCGGTCAGGGCAGCTATGCCTATACACCGGCGGTTGATCCGAAGCCGGATACACCGAAGCCGGATGTTCCGAAGCCAGATACACCGAAGCCGGATACTCCGAAGCCAGATACACCGAAGCCGGATACCCCGAAACCGGATACTCCAAAGCCGGATACTCCAAAGCCGGATGTTCCGAAGCCGGATACTCCAAAGCCGGATACTCCAAAGCCAGATGTTCCGAAGCCGGATACGCCGAAGCCGGATACTCCAAAGCCGGATACGCCGAAGCCGGATACTCCAAAGCCGGATACACCAAAGCCAGATGTTCCGAAGCCGGATACTCCAAAGCCAGATACACCGAAGCCGGATGTTCCGAAGCCGGATACTCCAAAGCCGGATACACCGAAGCCGGATGTTCCGAAGCCGGATACTCCAAAGCCGGATCCGAAGATCGAGTACGGCGACTATGAGACGAAGCTCATGAGCGGTGTCAAGTCGGCGATGACTGCCTCTACGATGGCATGGCGCGCCGAGGCGAACGACCTCATGAAGCGCATGGGCGATCTGAGACTCTCTCCGCAGGATGCGGGTGTCTGGGCGCGTGTCTATCGCGGCAAGGCGACCAGCAACAAGGACAACGCCAACTTCCGCATGAACTACTCCACCATTCAGGTCGGCTACGACAAGAAGGTCGGAGATGACTGGCGCGTCGGTGTTGCGGGCAGCTACATGAGCGGCTCATCTTCCTACACCGCCGGCAACGGCAAGAACAAGGAAGGCAACCTCGGTGTCTACGGTACATGGACGGGCAAATCCGGGCAGTACGTCGATCTCATCGCAAAGATCGGCAGACTCCAGAACGAGTACACCGTCTACAACGACTTTGGTCACTATGTCAAGGGCGACTACACAATGTGGGGCGGCTCGCTTTCGGCAGAGTACGGAAAGCGCATCGCTATGACAGGCGGCACCTTCGTCGAGCCTCAGGTCGAGCTCATCTACAGCCACATGCAGGGCAAGAGCTATGTCGGCAGCACAGACTTCCGCGGCATGAGCATGTATGTCCACCAGAAGCCGTTTGACAGCTTCATCGGACGTGTGGGCTTCGGCTTCGGTAAGGAGACGGAGCGCAGCACCTGCTATGCGCGTGTATCTCTCTACCATGAGTTCGCGGGCGATATGCACACGGACTACTCCGACGGCTTCACCCCGAAGAGTACCGTCCAGCGCGGCAGCGACACATGGGTCGGTGTCCAGCTTGGCGGCACGATGAAACTCAACGACCGTACGAACCTCTACGGCAACTTTGAGAAGACCTTCGGCGGCGACATCCAGACCGCATGGCGCATGGATGCCGGTCTGCGCTGGAACTTCTAAACCGACGGGAATTTCCTACATAAAAAGACGCACTCACAGGAGTGCGTCTTTTTATGTGGAGCGCATTATCCCCCGAGCACCTCGTCCATCGAGAGCTTCATGCGTTCGATGGCGATGTCGAGGTCGTCTCTGCTGATATTCAACGGCGGATTGAAGTAGAGCACGTTGCCGAGCGGACGCAGGAGCAGCCCGTTCTTCAGCGCACGGCGATAGATCGCGTAGCCGAGACGACGTTTCCCGTCAAAGAGGCGCTTCTCTGCGCGATCCTCGACCAGCTCCACTGCGTGGATCAGGCCGATGTGGCGGATCTCACCGACGTTCGGGTGCGCGCCGAACACCTCCGTCATGCGCTCTGTCAGCCATGCGGCGGTATGCTCCGCCTGCTCCAACACATTCTCCTCGTCGAGAATGTCAAGCACAGCGAGTGCCGCCGCACAGCCGAGCGGATTGCCTGCATACGTATGAGAGTGCATAAACGCCTTGCCCTCGCTCCAATCGGCGTAGAATGCCTCATAGATTTTTTCTTTCACAACAGTGATCGACATCGGCATATAGCCGCCCGTCAGGCCTTTCGAGAGACACATGAGGTCGGGGGTAATGCCTGCACGCTCGCACGCAAAGAGCCGCCCCGTGCGCCCGAAGCCCGTCGCAATCTCGTCCGCAATGAGGAGAACGTCGTGCTCGTCGCAGAGGGCGCGCAGCTTTCTGAGATACTCCTCGGGATAGATGCACATCCCCGCGCTCCCCTGCAGGAGCGGCTCGACGATCATCGCCGCCGTCTCCTTGCCATGCGCGGCGAATGCACGCTCCGCGTGCTCGATGCACGCGCAGTCACAGCTATCGCGCTGTTTCCCATACGGACAGCGATAGCAGTCGGGTGCTTCGACGTGGATGTTGTCCATCATCATGGGTTTGTACATCTCGGCAAAGAGATCCATGCTCCCGACCGAGAGCGCACCGATGGTCTCGCCATGGTAGCCCTCCGTGAGGCACATGAAGCGCGTCTTCTCCGTGCGCCCCGTCTGCTGGCAGTATTGGAACGCCATCTTGAGCGCCGCCTCGACCGCCGACGAACCGTTGTCATTGAAGTGGAACTTTGTCAGCCCTGCGGGCACGAGATTCGCCAGACGCTCCGCAAGCTCGATCGCAGGACGGTGGGAGAAATTTGCAAAGATGACATGCTCGAGACGGTCTAGCTGATGCTTGATCCGCGCGTTGATCTTTTCATTTGTATGCCCAAGGAGGTTCGCCCACCACGAACTCACGATGTCGAGATACGAATGCCCGTGCACATCGTAGAGCCATGCCCCCTTTGCATGGTCGATCACCATCGGCGGCAGTTCCTCATAGTCCTTCATCTGTGCGCACGGATGCCAGATATGGCGCAGGTCGCGCTCCTCAATCGTCGGCATAGCTCTCTCCTTTTCTCTCCTTTACTGATACAGTGCGGCAAGTGCATCCGCCGCCATCGGCAGCTCCGCAGCGTCGTGCTCTACACAGGCAAGCACACGCGCCCCTGTCAGTGCCTCAACCATCGTCACGTTGTCCTCCTGCATCGTGCCGCCCGTCCAGTTGTTGAAGATAAAGCCCTTGAGCGCAATGCCGCGCATCTTCAAATGCTCTGCCGTGAGCACAGCCGCATTGATCGTGCCGAGCCCCGCGTCCGCGATGACGAGAGCGGAGAGTCCGAGGCGCAGGACGAGATCGTCCAGAATGACGTGCTGCTCCGCATCCCAGCGCAGCGGGCAGATGATGCCGCCGCTCCCCTCTACCGTCAGATAGTCCGTCCGCTCCTTCGCCATACGGTAGTCGCGCTCCACCACGTCGAAATCCATCGGGCGGTTCTCAATCTGCGCCGCGAGATGCGGCGAGACGGCGTCACGGTAAATGTAAGAAACTGTCGCCTCCTCTGCCGCAAGGTTTGCAGCGCGTGCCACATGCAGCGCATCTCCCGGCAGGAGTGTGCCATCCGCACCGATCTCCGCGCCCGAGAGCGCCGCCTTGTAGTAGCCCGCCCGCAGTCCTGCATCGCGCAGCCGCTTCACAATCAGCCCTGTGACATAGGTCTTTCCGATGTCCGTACCCGTACCCGTGATAAATAGTGCCTTGCCCATCATGCTCTCCTTTTACAGCCAAAGTCCCGCCTTCTGCGTCCGCACACCGATGTACGCCGCCGCAAGGCAGAGCAGGAAGTCCGGCAGAACCTGTAGCACGCCGCAGTACCAGATCGCAACCCAAAATCCGATCGGCGCATCGATGATGTAGTTCGACGCGAAGTAGAAATAAGAGATGCCGAAGAGGTAGACCACCGCCATGCCCGCGAGACACGCTGTCAGAATGCGGCGGAACGTCGGCGCGCCCGTGCGGCACATTGCGCCCGTCACCCAGCCCTGCACGATGAAGCCCACGAGATAGCCGAACGTCGGCTGCAGCACATAGCCCGGCCCGCCGCCCGAGGCAAAGACGGGAATGCCAACAAGTCCCATCAGCACATACGTCCCCACCGCGAGTGCGCCAAGCCGTGCCCCGAGCATGACCCCCGCCAGCAGCGTGAAGAGAAACTGCAAGGTATAGACATCCGTTCCGACTGGAATACGGACGAACGCACCGACGGCAACGAGCGCAATAAAGAGTCCACACAGAATCATTTCCCTTAACTTCATAATGTTCAGATACCTCCAAGTATATTTATCGATGAAATAAATCTGTTTTATCATACACTTTTAGCCAAACACTGTCAACTAGATTATTTTTGTTTGGTTTACGAACGTTTTCCACGCACAAAAAAACGCATCGTTTCAGATACGCTTTTGTTTTCACTATTTACGTTTTCGTCACACGCACGCGATCCATCTCCGTTCCGTCGGTCAGGAAGCACGCGATCTCGATCGCATCCCGCGTGACATCCATCGTGAGATAGTTGTCCGTCTCCGGCTGCGGGAGCGTCACCTCGTCGAAGGCGTGATCGATCCAGAGATTCGGATAGCGCACATTGCCCGCCACACCCGTGAGGATGTAGAGTGGCCCCTTCTTCTCCGCGCCCTTCTCGAAACCGTAGATATGCCCGCGATTCCGATACGTGTGCAGATGTGCCGAGAACACGATGTCGATCCCCAGCTCGTCAAAGACGGGCATCCACACGCGCCCATTGTCTTCGTCGATGCCCTCCGTGCGCTCGGGGCGTCCGTTGATCCGATACTGCAACACATCCTTGTGCATGAGGACGATATTCCAACGCTTGCGGTGCGCCTTTAGATCGCGGCGAATCCACGCGAGCTGCTCGGCGACCAGCCCGTCCTTGAACTCCCCGATCTCCTTCTGCTGGGTGCAGAGCACGATATAGTGCGCGTCGCCGTAGTCAAACGAGTAGTAGTAACGCTCGAAATCCTTGCTCCCGTTGCGCGGCGTTTTGAAATAGTTCAGATACGCCTCGGGCAGGCGCACCTTCCAGGCCAGATTGTACGTCTCGTGATTGCCCATGATGGGCGCCATCGGGATCGACCGCTGCATCTCCTTGACCCCGACGAAGAACTCCGTCCATTGCAGGCGATCCTCGCCGTTGTCCACGAGATCCCCCATGCAGGCAAAGAGCTGCGCGTCCGTATTGCGCGCCCACGCCAGATGCGCGAGCTGCTTCCAGTCCGCATAGTCCGAGGACTGCGCGTCGGGGAAAATCAGCATCTTGTAGCTCTCGTTCACAGTCGGCGCATAGAGCATCTGCCAGTCCGTCGCCGCGTCCCCTGCCGTGATGCGGTACTGATAGGAATTGCCTGCCGTCAGATGGTCGAGATCCGCCGTGTACTGATAGACCTCGGTGCCGTCATCGGTAAAGCGCGCATCCTCGGCAGCAATGCGGCGCACCTCCTCCGACCCCTGCACGCGCAGCTCGACCGTCTGCTCCTCCACGGGGGATAATACCTCCCACGCGAGGACGCGTCCGTGCGCATTGTCCGCCGCAACGATCTGCCGCAGACGCTCGATATAGAATACGCCCGGGAACTGGCGCAGCGCCGTATCGCGCACGCCTCGCAGCAGATCGAGCTGCCAGAGCGCCGTCCCTCCCACCGCAAGCACGCCCGTCGCCGCAGCCGCACGAATGAAATTTCGACGATTCATCTTCTTATTTGTCATAGATTCATTCCCTCATATATTTTCAATGCCCCCCATCATAAACCTTGGTGTGGGCTTCAAGTCAATCTTTTTTCCTATGCCGACTGCATATAGCAGGAGACGAACTCCTCCTCTGTCAGCCGATGCCCGTCCGCGCGCAGATCGAGACAGCGCGCGACATCCACGCAGCTGATCCGCCCGCCTGGGAGGAATGAGCCCGTATCGCACGCAATGATGTTGTTCGGCAGAAAGAGCGGCACATTGCGGCTCATATCACGCCCGCCGATTGCCTGCGTCGGCGTATGCCCGACGACGACAAGCTCCGCGCCGCGATAGAGCTCGAAAAATTCATCGCGAATCCAGAGCAGATCACTCGATGTCTGCTTCTTGCGCATGGGATGCACGCCCGCATGGACGAAGAGAATGCTCTGCCCGCCGTGCTGCGTGCGGAAATAGAGCGGGCGCGCCTTGACGAATGCGATCAGTTCCTCCGCCTCTGCTGTGGGAAGCGCAGCGAGCTGTCGATGCGTCACCTTGCCCCCGTTCATCAGCCAAATATCCATGGGGTCGAAATCATCAAGCCCATTTGCCTTGATATAGCCGAGCATCATCGCCTCGTGGTTGCCGCAGAGTGCGTGGACATTTTTATTTTGCTCCACCTGCGCCCGCACGAAGCGCAGGACCTCGATGGGCGCAGCGCCGCGATCAATGTAGTCACCGAGAAAGACAAGCATATCTTCTTTATCGTCGAATGCGATCTGCTTCCAAAGGGAACGCAGCTTTTCCATATGACCGTGAATATCGCCCACAGCAAGAATCCGACGAAACGCCATCATCGCCGCCCCCCTTTCATTTATTCTATTATACCCCATACTGTCTGAAATGAAAATGATTGTATCGAACTATTGTACTTTACACTGACACAAAGCCGTGATTGACAATCCTCGCACACAGAGCTATGATAAAGGTGTTGTTTTATGTCTTTCATGCACATGAGCAGGAGGAAGCAAATGATAGAACGCTATACGCGTCCGGAGATGGGACATCTCTGGTCGATCCAGAACGAGTGGCAGACCATCCTGAACGTAGAGATTGCCGCGTGCGAGGCGATGGCGGAGCTGGGCGAGATCCCCGCCGCTGCTGTGGAGAACATTAAAAAGAATGCGAAGTTCGATGTCGCGCGCATCAACGAGATTGAAAAGACCACCGATCACGACATCATCGCCTTCCTTACGAACCTTGAGGAGAACGTCGGCGAGGATTCGAAGTACATCCACAAGGGGCTGACTTCGAGCGATGTCAAGGATACGGCATACTGCGTCATGATGCGCGATGCCGCCGCCATCATCTTGGGCGATCTGCGCGCGTTCCGCGAGGTGCTGCGCCGCCGTGCGGACGAGTTCCGTCACACGCCCTGCATCGGGCGCACACACGGCATCCATGCCGAACCGATGACGTTCGGGCTGAAGCTGCTGCTGTGGAGCGCGGAGATCGAGCGCGACATCGAACGCCTCACGCGCGCGCAGGAGGTCGTCTCCGTCGGCAAGCTCTCAGGCGCGGTCGGCACCTACTCAAATATCGACCCTCGCATCGAGGAGCTGACGTGCAAGAAGCTCGGCATCACGCCCGTCCGCCTCGCAACGCAGGTCATCCAGCGCGACCGACACGCCGAGTTCGTCACGACGCTCGCTATCATCGCGGGCACGATGGAAAAGATCGCCACCGAGATCCGCAACCTGCAGCGCACGGACATCCGCGAGGCAGAGGAGTTCTTCAAGGCGGGGCAGAAGGGTTCATCCGCGATGCCGCACAAGCGCAACCCGATCAACTGCGAGCGCGTCTCCGGCATGGCACGCCTTGTGCGCGGCAACGCGGTCGCGGCACTCGAGGACATGACGCTCTGGCACGAGCGCGACATCTCGCACTCCTCCGTCGAGCGCGTCATCCTGCCCGACGCGACCATCAACGTGGACTACTGCCTGCACAAGCTGACGGGCATCGTGGACAAGCTCCTCGTCTACCCCGACGCCATGCTGCACAACATGAACCGCACGGGCGGCCTCATATACAGTCAGCGCATCCTCACGGCACTCGTGAACAAGGGCATCCTGCGCCAGACCGCATACGTCTGGGTGCAGCGCAACGCGATGAAGCGCTGGCTTGAGAAGGAAGATTTCCGCACAAATGTCGAAAAGGACGCCGACATCTCTGCGCATCTCACGAAGAAAGAGATTGACGCCTGCTTCGACTATACCTATTTCCTGCGCCATGTGGACTCCATATTCGCGCGCTTTGATCTTTGAGGGAAAGAATTAAGGGGGACTCAATTATGTCAACCATCGTTATCACGGGAACCCAGTGGGGCGACGAGGGCAAAGGGAAGATCGTCGACTACCTCGCAAGCAAGGCGGACACGGTCGTCCGCTTCCAGGGCGGCTGCAACGCGGGGCACACCGTCGTCGCGGCGGGCGAGGAGTACAAGCTGCGCCTCCTGCCCTCTGGCATCCTCTACAAGGGCACGCTCAACATCATTGCAAACGGCGTTGCCTTTGACCCCGAGGTCTGCCTGCAGGAGATGGACGCCATGGCAGCGCGCGGCATCGACACCTCGAACATCCGCATCTCTGACCGCGCGCACGTCGTCATGCCCTATCACCGCCTAATGGATGGCATCGGTGACGCACAGCGCGGCGCGGACAAGATCGGCACGACGGGACGCGGCATTGGACCCTGCTACATGGATCGCGACGACCGCATCGGCATCCGCGTCTGCGACCTCATGGAAAAGGAAGAGTTCGCAAAGAAGCTCAAGAAGAACCTCGATATCAAGAACGGCGAGCTTGCCGCCGTCTACTTCCACGAACCGCTCGACTACGACGAAGTGCTCGCCGAGTACGAGGGCTATGCCGAGCGTCTGCGCCCGCTCGTCACGGACACCATCCCGCTCGTCAACGAGGAGATCGCGGCAGGGCGCAAGGTGCTCTTTGAGGGCGCACAGGCGACCATGCTCGACATCGACTACGGCACCTATCCCTACGTCACTGCGTCCCACCCCATCTCGGGCGGCGTCACCATCGGTGCGGGCGTTGCACCGAAGAAGATCGACAGAGTTGTCGGCGTCGTCAAGGCATACTGCACGCGTGTCGGCGAGGGCCCCTTCCCCACTGAGCAGCTGAACGAGATCGGCGACAAGCTGCGCGAGGCAGGGCATGAGTTCGGCACCGTCACGGGGCGTCCGCGCCGCACGGGCTGGCTCGACGCCGTTGTCGTCCGTCACGCAGGCCTCCTATCAGGCATTGACTACATGGCGGTCACGCGCCTTGACATCCTCGACGGCTTCGACGAGATCAAGATCTGTACGGGCTACAAGTACAAGGGTGAACTCCTGAAGGGCGTTCCCGCGAGCCTCAACGTCCTCGCCGAGGTTGAGCCCGTCTACGAGACCTTCCCTGGCTGGAAGACGGACATCACCGGCATCCGCAGCTACGAGGAGCTGCCCGAGAACGCGCGCAAGTACCTCGAGCGCATGGCGGAGGTCACGGGCATCGCCCTCGGCATCATCTCCGTCGGCCCCTCGCGCGAGCAGACCATCATCCTCGACAAGGATCTTTTCTAAAAAGCATAAAAAACGGCACGCTGAGCGTTGTAGTGACCCCAAAAAGTTAGACGTGAAAGCGTAGGAAAGAGATTTCCTGCGCT